>Ga0154492_114_pt1 | contig 118266 bp, 126 predicted proteins | sample RifGroD2_FD_115971 | JGI IMG/M metagenome (GOLD analysis project Ga0154492, IMG submission 115971) | Chloroflexi bacterium GWD2_49_16
ACAGGAATTACCAGTGGATACCTATTCTGGCGATAAAGGCTATGATGATGGCAACAATCATTATTACCTGGAACGGAACGGCTTGCACTCTGCTATCCGCTTGAAGAAAACACGCACCTCAAAGAAGAATGACAACGCAAGCGGGCTTTTTAAACAATCTCTTTCAGGCTTATCCGGTTTTGTGACATTGTCCCAAATAGGAAAGAACTCCCTTGATGAACTGGTTGGGGCAAAAAACTTTCAGACCTGACTTCAGCACCAATAAATTCACCCGTCGGGTTAAATTATGGTATGCTTAACCATATTCCATTGTGGGAGATGCCATGTATATTGCCATCGAAGGTGTTATTGGAGTGGGAAAAACCACGCTGGCGCGCCTGCTGGCGCCGGGTTTCCAGTCTGATCTGCTGCTGGAAGTCTTTGAAGAAAACCCTTTTCTTTCAGATTTTTATGGGGACAGACAACGCTATGCCTTTCAGACCCAAATCTTCTTCCTGCTCAGTCGTTACCACCAGCAAAGACGCAGTGTGCCTGGATTATTGGAGCAGGGAAAATCCTTGATTTCCGATTACACCTTTGCCAAAGACAGCCTGTTTGCGCGCATCAATCTGTTGGGGGATGAATTGGATATGTATAACCGCGTCCACGAGGCCCTGGCTGAAAAGATCCTCCTGCCCGATCTGCTGGTCTACCTGCGGGCAGATACCAGCGTATTGATGCAGCGCATTGCCTTGCGCGACCGGAGTTACGAACGGAATATGGACGGCGATTATATCCACCAGCTCAACCAGGCTTATGAAGAGTTCTTCTCCAAACCCTATGACGGCACCCCCTTCCTGGTGATTGACTCCAATCCGCTTGATTTCGTGCGCCAGCCCGAACACCTTAAATGGATAGAGAACCGCATCCGGGAAACCCTCAAGCTGGCTCCCTTTCAATCCGAATTGCCCCTGTGTGATCAGAACTGCGACTGAGGAGATATTGATGAGAATCACAAAAGAATCCCTTTTGCGGGTTGCCCGGGAGACAGTCAGCCAGCGAACCCACGCCAGACCAGACCTGGTGGCAGCCTATTTGACTGGATCGCTGCTGAAGGATGAACCTCTGCTGGGAAACACCACCGATATCGATCTGGTTTTTGTACATCCTTTTCAGCCGTCCGTCCGGCGTGAAATCGTGCCGCTGACACCCGAAATCCATCTGGACATCAAGTACAACCCGCGCAGTGAATATGAACCTCCGCGTGAACTGCGCCTGCACCCCTGGCTAGGACCCGAAATGTATGATCCCATCCGCTTGTACGATGCCCAGCATTTCTTTGACTTCATCCAAGCCGGGGTACGTGATAAATATTACGAACCGATTAACGCATACGGACGCGCCCTGCGAAATGCGCAGCATGCCCGTCAGATATGGAGCGACCTTCTGTCTAAACAGGATGAAAGTCCCAAATCCATGTTGTTCTACTTAAAATCAGTCAATCATGCGGCCAACTCCATAGCAGTGATCAAAGATACTCCCCTGTCAGAAAGGCGCTTCCTGCTGGAATTTCGGCCCATTGCTGAAAACACCGGAAATGCAGGACTGGCAGAGGACTTGTATTCCCTTCTGGGAGGAGACCAGGCAGATAAAAACAGCCTTGAAGCCTTTTTGCCCTCCTGGCAAAAAGACTACCTGGAGGCAGGAAAAATCCAATCCGCAGATGTACGTTTGCACCCTGCCCGCCTGGCGTATTTCCGGCAGGGGTTTGAAGCATTGCTGTCAGGGGATAAACCCCTGGCGGTATTGTGGCCTTTACTACACACCTGGAGCTTGTCTGTTGATACTCTTCCATCAGAAGAATCTGGGAAACATTCCAATTGGACTGCCTGCTGCCAGCAGTTGGGTTTATTGGAGGCTGGTCTTGAAAAACGCCTGCAAAAGTTGGATGCTTTCCTGGATGAAGTGGAAAAAATTCTGGATAACATGGCTTTATTCAATGGACTGAATGGGATTTAAAACGTGAATTAATAAAATAATACCCCCATATATGGATGGGGTCTCTATCCTACTAACATAGCTACCTGTGGATAACTCTCCATTATCTGTGGATAAACAGTGTTTTTTGTGGATAAATCGCTCAAGTGTTCGAAAAACTCATAAACAAAAACCCCCAGATATGGGGGGTGTTTATTTAGCTTAACCACCCTTGGTTTTTGTTGGAAAACTGTGGAATAGTTGTTACCTGGATTTCCTTTTTTATCCACAATTATTAAAAGAACACCCTGGTCAAAGAACCCCAAGATAGAGAGCATATAGATGTTACATCCCCACAACTACTTCATTTTATGAAAATAAGAGTGGTTATCCACTTTTCTACAGTCCCTACTACGACTACTAAATACTTATATATTTAATTAATGATACTTGAATATAACATTCAAATCCTGTACAATCTTAATAAGAATGGCCCTCATAACAATCAAACAATACCGTTAAGGGAGATTACATGGATATTATTAAGGTGTCAGCGACCTCCCGTACATCTGCAGTAGCTGGAGCAATCGCCGGTGTCATTCGTGAAAAAAAAAGGGCGGAAGTGCAAGCCATTGGGGCAGGAGCTGTTAACCAGGCTGTCAAGGCTTTGATCCTGGCTACCGGATACCTGGAAGGAGACGGCATAACGATTGTTTGCACACCTCAATTTGTGGATGTGGAAATTGATGAAAAGGTGCGCACTGCCATTAAGCTGGTGGTTGAACCTCGTTAATATTAACATTTTTTCTCCTTTAAAAAATATTTCCCTTTTGGGGATACAGGTTAGCTGACAATATAAACATCACTGTTCATGCTTGATAAGAAAAGGTTTACGTTTTACTGCACTCTTGTGGCAGGTTTATTTCTGGTAAGTTTGTTTTCCAGTGTGCTTTTGCCCGGAGTTGAGGCTGCATCCACCTGGAAATCCAATCTGCCAGGCTCGCAAGCTCAAGTATATTCTCATCTGGATGTCATTATTAACGAAGTGGCCTGGTCTGGAACTGTTTCGGACTCTGAGAGCGAATGGATTGAACTATACAACCCCGGGGGAGTGGATATTGACCTCTCCGGGTGGAAGTTGGTCAGTGATGATGGGAGTCCAAATATTTCTTTAATAGGAGTGATCCGGGCAGGAGACTATTATTTACTTGAAAGAAATGATGACATGACAATCATAGACAGCAAGGCTGATATGATGTTTACCGAAGTTTTGGATAATAATGGTGAATTATTACGATTATTAGCTCCAAATGATAATATGATTGACAGTGCCAACCTGGAAGATGGAAAATGGTCCGCCGGGAGTTCCTTTCCGGATTATGCCAGTATGGAACGCATCTCGGTTGTTGCAGATTCTCCATCTGCCTGGGGAAGTAATAATGGGGTCATAAAAAATGGATATGACTTCAAAAACAAACCCATCCGGGGCACACCACGGCAGAGAAATAGCCTATATGCGCCTCTATCTGAGCCGGATACCGACACTCCCGAACCCGCTCCAACGGATACGGAGACTCCGACGAAAACAGCAACTCCGACAGAAACTACAACCCCGACGGAAACCGCAACTCCGACGAAAACAGCAACCCCGACGAAAACTGCAACTCCAACGGAAACTGCAACCCCAATGAAAACCGCAACCCCGACGAAAACTGCAACCCCAACCCAAGCGTTCACTATGACCCCCAGGTTGCCTGCTCCAAACCACCTTGTGATCAGCCAGTTCCGCACACGCGGTCCCAATGGGGCGGAGGATGAATTTGTTGAATTACTCAACCCCAGTAATGCTCCGGTAAATATTGGAGACTGGCAGATAAAGAAATCCAGCGATTGCGGGCAAGTTATTGTCAGCCTGCTTTCCATTCCACCGGGAGTTGTATTGTTGCCCGGACAGCGTTACCTGGCTGTTTCGCAATCTTCCAGAGAGACATCCCCTGACCAGATATTTTCGCTTTCGATTTCAGATGGTGGCGGACTGGCGTTGATCCATTCCAATGGTAATATTGTGGACCAGGTGGGTTTATGCTCCAGCGCCCAATTTCGTGAGAGTACGACTCTTCAGCCCTTAAGCGGAAATTACAATCAGTCTTATGCACGCAAACCCGTCAGTGGCATCCGCGGGTGTGTGGATACCAACCGGAACTTGGATGATTTTTACCTTCTTTCCCCCTCCAATCCACAGGGGATGACAGCCCCAATAGAGTTATGTCCGGGTGTTCTAACGGCCACCCCCACCACCCGCCCCAAAGCCACGATCACTCCAGCCGCGAGTATAGCTGTGCTGGTGATCAATGAGTTCCTGCCCCGCCCGGCTTCGGATTGGAATGGGGATGGCGAAGCCAATGTGAACGATGAATTTATCGAGATAATGAATATCGGCTCACAACCGGTTAATTTGAAAGGCTGGAAGTTGGATGACAGTGAATCTGGATCTAACATGTTCTCGTTGCCTGGGAGCGTCCTGCTTCCGGGTGAGATAACACTTTTTTATGGAGAAGAAACCGGGTTGATGCTGAATGATATTGGGGATGAGGTGCGCTTGATGAAACCAAACGCACAAGTGGTGGATACCTTCATTTATCCGACCGTCACACAACCGGATCAGAGTTGGTGCCGCCAGCCAGATGGAGCCGGTGCCTGGAGATCAGACTGCCAGCCTACACCAGATCGCCTGAATCAATGGGATGAAGGCGATACCTTTGCCCCACCAACCGAGGTGGAGGATCGTGCTGTGGAAAGAGTAAGACTGGTCTGCCCGTTTGCAGAACCCTTGTTAACAAACCTTTATCAATCCCGATGCAATGGGTGGGGTGTGAATATTTGGAGAATTTCTTTTTGGAAAACGGATGTTTTTTTGTTGTTGCCCGGCAGAGATAAATGGGGAGTATTGATCCATTAATGCAGTTTACTGGGTTAAAATAATCTGTGGGACGTTCTGAAAAATCAGCTAATCAGAAGAAGCCCGGGCAACTTCACTTGGAAGGAAGACAACTTCATCCTTGCCGGTCAATTTTTCACTTACCTTGGCGGCAATCAAGTTGAGGTGACCATTATGGGCAACGTAATCCAGGTCATCGGCGGGGACTGTCAGTACCGGGCAGAGTTTGAACTCAGATATCCAATTCTCATATAGAATATTCAGGCTGGAAAGGTAATCGGCTGGGATGGTTCGTTCGTACTCCCGTCCCCGGCGGGCAATACGGGTCATCAGGGTGGGGACTGAGGCGCGCAGGTAGATCACCAGGTCGGGCGGGGGCAGGAAATCCACCAGGGTTCGGTATAGTTCACGGTAGGTCTGGTAGTCACGCGGGTGGATATGCCCCTGCAAATAGAGGTTATGAGCAAATATTTCGGCATCCTCGTACACGCTGCGATCCTGGATGACCGAGTTGGAGTGCAAAGACAAGGCGTGATGAGAGCGCAGCCGGTGAGTCAGGAAAAATATCTGTGAATGGAAAGCCCACGAGCGCATGTCTTTATAAAAATCTGCCAGGTAAGGGTTCTCAGTCACCGGCTCGTAGAAAGGAGTGCAACTCATGGTTGCACACAACTTATCAACCAGCGTGGATTTACCAACTCCAATGTTTCCTGCCACAACTACAAATTTTTTCATGTTTAGGGTATTTCCCCTGCCAGCTCCTGGTCAATTAACTTTTGAAAAGTCTCGTAGGGTTGAGCACCCACCAGGTACAGACCATTTATAAAAAAGGTGGGAGTGCTGCGAATGCCTAATTCGGTGGCATAGTTATAATCTGCGGTCACCTCTGCCTCGTAGCGATTGCTTTCCAGGCATTCGGTGAAGGTTGTCATATCCAATTTTAATTCCTGGGCATATTTCAGATAGGCATCTTTACCGAGATCGTATTCATAGCTGAACAGCTTGTCGTGATATTGCCAGTAGGCATCCTGTTCATTGGCGCAGTCAGCCGCAGCTGCAGCCGGGAGAGCTTCGGGATGGATGCTGAGCAAAGGATAGTCACGGTAAACTAGTCTCACTTGGGTGGGGTAATTATCCAGAAGCTTCTGGTACACCTGGGATTGCCACTTCTGGCAATAGGGGCACTGGTAATCACTGAACTCGATGATCGTGATGGGGGCATCTGCCGGACCAATACTGGGGTTATCCCCCTCTTCGACAGAATAGCGGGTGACCTGCTGGGTGGGAGCGGGCACGGTCTGTTGCGCATCTGCAACCGTATTGGCGGCGGCAGGAGTGGCACGACCCCAGATCAGGAAACCACTGATAATGCCAAGCACAAACACACATACCAATAAAATGCCGTAGATCAGCGGGCGCTGAAATCCGGAAGATTGACCGAAAAATTGAACGGGAGATTCCATCAAAGTGGGTTCAACAACGACAGTCTCATCCGGACGGGCAAAACTTATTCTTGGTTTTGGTCTCAGAAATCTTCTCTTCATGCTGAAATTATATCACTACAGACTTTCGAAGGTCGGGAATCTTCGAAAGTCTGTTTGTATATTTCTTTTTCAATATCAAGTTACAGCAATCCTGCCTGAATGAGCAGCCTTTGCTTTTTTTTAATAGTTTTTATGGATTGGGGCACTGGCCTGGATCTGCCGGGATAATATTGGCAGTCCAAGCATTTTTGACATTATCATATGGCTGACATGGATTGTTTGCGACACAAGTACTACCGGTCATACGAAAAGACCCAAAATCCATGCGATAGCCTCCTGGAACCGGGATGATTGTCACTTTAGGGGTGCCATTATAGTCTCCAACCATCCCTACGCTTGGCAGTGTCAAATGCTCATTTTGGGTTGCTGTTGTGTTTCCATCCGCGGAAAACGGGATTTTCCAGGTTTGAGAAATTGTTCCACCCTGGGAAGTTGTCCCCTCCGTTTTAAATTCCCACGGACCATACGGCGAATCACAGTTAAGCCCTCCCGTTATTTCGAATCCATCCACAGACGGATCATTAAAGGGTTCCACCTTCCAGCCTGTGGTTTCCCAGTCGATCAGGGGTAAAACCTTCTCACCCATATCGTAGTGAAAGGTCTTGAGCACGTCGATCAGGCTGCTGAGAAACCCGGCAGCTCCACCGGTGATCACGCCCAGACCGCCAAAGAAGATATTTGCCATCGAGCCAAGCCCAGCCTCTTCCGGTTGAGCGCTGAGGCGTATGGAGAACTCCTTATCAACCGGCGGAGCACTATCGGGGATCGTTTCCCTCTGTGCCTTGCCGATCACATGGAAGGACACCCGGCCGTCTGTGCCGGTAGTGAAACGCATGCGAGATTCATTGATCAAGACCAGTTCGGGAATTCCCATGCCGGCCTCCACCACGATCTCAGCTCCCGGAATGGCGCCTTTTGTAGGAAAGCCAAAGGAAACACCCAGCGCATTTAAAAAGTAACTGGATAAGCACGACTCGAGCTCGTCTCCATCCGGACGACCCTTCGGATCGGTATAAAGTTCCAATTCGATGGTGGCTTCATTGTTGTTAGACGTATAGTGTGTGCGGACAAGCGGCATGGGATCCATGCGAACGTCGATCTCCATAGCTTGCAACTGCAGGATCAGGCTGATGGCGGAAGTGATGACATTCAAAAAACCCAGCATCTTCCCGGAGAGCTTGGTGATCTTTTCAATTCGGTCGGCGGATCCGCTATTTACCACCTTGCCAACGATGCTTTCAACAAATGAAGGAAAAGCCATCTCATCTGTCATACCGGGAAGTTGAAAGCCGCCGCCAACCTTATTAATGATCCAATTGTGCCAGGCGACCGGGGTACTGCCTGCGCCGGGCAGATCTGAGCAATTGATCTGAGGACCCAGTTGCGCCACGGAGCGGGGCTGGTAATCCACCAGGGTGATCGAACCTCCAGGCACAGAGGCCTGGCTGGCAGCCTGGAACAGCGCGCTGCGGATGATGACCCAGCTGATCAGTTGCACAGAGGGTATGTCGACCACCGCAGTATCCGGCGTGACAGAGGCGTCCAGAATATCCACATGCGAAGGGCCGCGCAAGATCCGCTCGCGCACGAACAGGCCCATCAGGCGCACCTGGGGATCATTACTCTGCGCTGCCAGCCTCAGGTCGTCCAGCAACATCCCTCCGAAACCTGTGCCATCCATGTCCGGAAGAGCATTGGCGAATAGGCGACCAACATCCTCAAGTGGGATACCCCTTCCCGGCAGATCCAGGCCGGAGGAGTACCACATCTGCCAGAAGCGCGGGCCAATGGGGTCGTCACCCGTACTACCCAGCGGTTCACCACCCTGCCCGATGAGAGGAATACCCAGGGCGTCGTACAGACCCATCCAGACCGCCAGATGGTCCTTTCCGGATGCCAGTTGATCTGCAAAATAGATCGCCTGCACATCAGGTGTGCCCTGTGGAGAGGAAACTGGCTTCGGCGGAGCAGGCAGTGTGGGGGGCTCGGAGCTAACTTGCCTGTATTGATCTTGCCCAGAAGGCGTGCCTTGTGAGGCAGCCAGGGTGGGCAACGCCTGGTTTGGGTCTGGAGTCACAGTAGCCAGTGAGTCCAAAAACTTGCAGCCCAGCGTCAAGCTGATGATTAGGGTGATTGAGAGCAGTTGAAAGGCCAATCGTTTTAGTTTCATTTATTTACCTCTTGACTCAAAAAAGGGCAGCATAACCCGGCAGAAAGAGGGTTTTACTTCATGGCGGGGGGCACTCATTCGCGATAAGTTGGATAGAGATCGGGCTTCCGATTGGGTGAGTAATCGTGCCATAACCAACGGTAGTTTGAGAAATAGATCCGTTTTGAATCACAATGTTGGTGGGAGCTTGTCCGGTGCTGCTTTCGATTGTGTAGCTGCCTTCTCCTGCATTCGTCACATAACTCTCGAATGCGCCTTCCAGGCTCCAGACTCCGCCATTTTCGCTTGATGGTGAAAATGTAATCGTACCGGCCAAACCTACACTTGAATCCCAGTTAAGTGTGAAAGGAACCTCCAATCCGGAGCATATCTCCCCAAATATGTGGGTTTCACCAAACGGTCCATCGACCTTCCAGCCCTTTTGGACGTGATAAGTGACTCCCAGCCTGGTACAACCTTCGGGCTTGCCGAGTTTAAGGATCATACCGCCCGCCAGTTCAGCGATCGGATCAGCGATCCCCACGCCTCCCATGGCTCCGTTGATAAAGGTGGATAAGCTCGGCGCTTCGCTGGCGTCCACTGCCGCGCAAACCTTCATATTGGAACTTTCCAGCACACCACTTTCGTGCACTGCTTGCGTCTCAGGTGGCTTACTTTGGATGACGTCCACACGGAAAGAAGACTTGGCACTGTGATCCGAAATGGACACCAACTTGCAGCGCAATCTGCCCAGGTGATAACTGCAATTTTGATCCTGTAGATCTGCATCCGAATCATATCCATTTTCTGGTGATCCTGAGGTGATGCGCCACTCGACTGCGAAGCCCTCCACCGCTTTGGCGATATCGCCTGTGTTGGCGAGGGTGGGTATGCCCAGCGTGGACAGACAGTCATGCGCGATGCGGCTGGCTGCCGTGCCAAATTCACCGTATTTTTGTTCGTAATTCTTCCAATCCTCATCGCTCACCCCCACTTTGGCGTCAAATTCGACTTCAAGATTCGGTTCGCCTTCCAGTGGTTTGTGGACCGGGTTATCCCCCACAACCGTTACAGTTACGCTCAACGAGGAGTAAATTTCGATCAGCTTCGAGATACGGGCAAAGACGTTTACCGCTGCCATGGTTTTTCCAAATTGTTCTCCGCTCATCCCATATTTTTCCATCACCTTGCCCAGGGCCTCCCCCACGCTGTAGGTTATGCCGAAGTCACTCAATTGCTGGCCGATGGCTTGTGGCAGTACTAGGGTGGACAGGGGACCGTAGAAGATCTTTTTGTACTTGCTGCAGGGATCTTCCTGTGCAAGCGTACTGTTCGTTTTCATTACGCTCAAACTGGCCAGGTGCGCCCCCCCCGAGCTTGGTGGAATGGAAGTTTGCGGGAAGATCATGATCCGATCGAAAGCGGCGCTGAAAAGCTGGAGTTCCAACAGGCTCAACTGGGCCTGGGAAGGGTCAGCCTCGCCGGAGGATAAGTCCACCGCCGGGATCTGGTGTTGGGCCATTTCTGCCATGAACAGGGGGGTGAAACTTTGCGACTCGGAAGGGTTCTCCCCGGCCGCACTGATCCACATTGCCAGAAAATCGATCAGTTGTTCCCCTTGCGAGGAGTCGGGGCTGAAGGGCCAGCCCAGGTCGCTTAACGCCTGTGCAAATTCATCCACAGTCATGCGATAAGAGTTTTCGCGGTCGCGTGCCTCCAGCGTCAGGGTTAGCACATCCGGATGGGTATCTGGCATGGGGGAAGCTGGCAGGTATGCAGCCACGTAGACTCCGTTTACATCCACGGTGGCGATGCCTGCGCGCGCCAGAGCCTCCTGAACGGCTTCAAAACTCTGGATCAAGGAGGCATCCTCGCGCGTAATCTGGTCCGCCAGATCAGCCGCCGAGGCATACCTGAGGCTTAAAATTCCCGAGGTCGAAGGGTCAGGCAGGCTGGGTAGCTCCTGGTTTGGATCAGGAGTCCCGGTCAGCGAGTCTAAAAACCCGCAGCCCAGCGTCAAGCTGATGATTAGGGTGATTGAGAGCAGTTGAAAGGCCAATCGTCTTGGTTTCATTTATTTACCTCTTGACTCAAAAAAGGGCAACACAACCCGGCAGAAGCTGTGCTTTCCACCAGCAATTCAGATCCATATTGGGTTCAGGTCATTGTCAGCCCAGCCCTGAGTGCAACCCTTTAATTTATTTCTCAATAGGAACACCGATAAGTGTGCTCCATTCTGCCCATGAACCATCATACAACCGTACTTTGGGGTATCCGAGCAGATAGGTTAAAACAAACCAGGTATGGTTGGATCGCCCGCCGACGATACAGTACGATATGGCTTCCTTATCTGAAGTAACTCCGTTGTTGGTATATAAGGCTTGCAGTTCTTCAACCGATTTGAATGTTCCATCTTCGTAAAGCGTCAAGTCCCAGGGAATATTGACCGCGCCGGGGATATGACCACCGCGCTGGCTGGCTTCGGCCTGATATTTCCACCCATCCCACAACTGACCATGATATTCTTCTGGCGTGCGCACATCCACCAATACGCATCCCTGATTGCCAATGGAATCGAGAACCCGGTCGCGCGAAGCACGAAACCTCCAATCAGGTTCGCTCGCGCTGTAGACAGACGGCGTGACAGCCGGTATTTCTGGCGTCAGTGGACGACCTTCCGCAATCCACTTCTCGCGACTTCCATTCATAAAACGCACATCCTCATGACCGTATATTTTCAAGAGCCATAATGCAAACGTTGCGTACCCGTTACGGCGAGTTCCATAAACGAGGAGGGTTGTATCGTTCTCGATACCCGAGCGGGCCAGCAACTCCTCCATTCCCCCTTTATCTGGTAAATCCTTGCGGATGGGGTGTTGGAAGTCTGTACTCCAACTCCATCCCACAGCACCGGGGATATGTCTGGAATTATAGTCACTCAGGTCATAGCCTACTTCGACAACACGGATTTTGGGGATAGTGAGGTGGTCAGAGACCCATTGTGTGTCCACAATTACTTCAGGATGAGCATAACCTGACATACCAACCTCCTGTGGAGATTAGGCTTCACATATGATTTATTTAAGCCCTATAGCTGAAAAAATGGGTTAACGATCGGGTTAAGTGGCGCGGGGCCAGACATCACCAGACTCGCCCGGTTGAGATGGCGTAACTACACCTGCCTCGCCTCTCCACCACTCGCACTATGCTGGTTTGATGTTCGCTTCCACCGTCTTGGTCAATTGTGCCAATGCATCCTGGTTCATAGTCTTCAGCATATCTGCATGCACCACACCCGCATGAGCAAAGGCCTTCTCCTTTACTTCTTCGGCAGTTGCACCCGTTGCGACAAAGTCGCATTCCAACCCAACATCCTTGCAGGCAAACTTTAACATGATCGATCTCCTTTTGAATCGTGAACAAAAGTAAGTCTAGGAAAGTTGCCTCCGTCGTGCCGCAACATTTGGCCCTGTATCGTAAAGGATACGCCGGTCAAAGACCGTGATGTAGGAAAGCTGACTTGCCATGCCATTGCCGACATTGCCCTAGCACGCAAATTTATTCGGTGACCCGTGCTTCGGAGACACCGGAGGCTTGCCCGCTGGAACCGGTGGACAGCCTTTGTCTTGTCTTTCACGATTTCCTTACGCCCATCCCCAAGCTGTCACGCTTGTATAGGCACGCCATGTAAAAGCAGCAATGGCAGCTATCAGCACAACTGTCAACCACACGGGGAATGCCACCCATGCTTGCATTCCTAACATTGCTTCCGTCAATACACAGAACATGCATAGTGATGAGAGTTGTTTGCGCCGCCCACGCAAAGCACGGATTTGTGACGCATCATCTTCTAGTATTTTTCCGCTGACATCACGCTTGGCGAAAAGTGCATCAATACGTGGTTGCAGGCTGAAAGTCACAACGGATAGCAATCCCGCAATCACCAGCAGCAGCAAGAATTTCAAGCCGAGCACTGGAATTGCAACCAGTGTATCTAATCCCATTCCGCGCAAGAGGATAAGCGCGAGTCCTGTTGCAAGTGCGGTTGCTTGAAAAATGTAACAAGGAAGCACACGGTTTTTAATCGTATTCTCTAAAAATGTGTCCACACGGTCACCCAGGGGTGGACCTAGCCGCACACGCTGGTTAACTGCCACCAGGGCATAAAAAGGCCAAGCCATCAAAACTGCTGTAATTACGTGAATCACCCGGAGGATTGAAATTACGGTGTTCATTCTTTTGCTCCTTTTATGCAACTGATCGTGTTAGAGACGAAATCACCCAAAAAAGAAGTTAAATCCATTCCCTAAAATTTGTTGGATAATATAAGTATACGACTTCCAAAAAAATTTACAATTTGGGGAATAATTTCACAAATAGAACTTCCTAACCAAAAAAATTTACAATTTGGGGAATAATTTCACAAATAGAACTTCCTAACCAAGTGTTACACTCCGCGATGCGTGTATGGGGTTTGTCACGCTTTCTTCCGGATATAAAACAACCCCCGACCAATTTGGGCGGGGGTTGTAATTCACGCGGTGTAGATAAATTAGCTCACAAGGGTGTCTGGCTATGCCGCAGCGAATTTTTTGGATAAAAAGAGGCGCCAGAGCCACACCAACCATACAAGCGTAAAGAGCAAAGAGAGCATATTTACACTATCTGCAAAGTCTGGGTTTCCGAGCATCCCGCCCACTGCGGAGATAAAACCGAAAACTCCGGCCAGCAAGGCCACCACTGCCAGCCCGCGCGGCATCCTGGTACCCCGGTAGGCAAGATAACCGAAGATCAGGAATGGCAGTGAAAACAACAGGTACCATAAGCCTGAGATAAAAGTGTTGCCGTAGTTTGCCATAGAGACAAGGTTCACCACAATCGCAAGAATAAACAAGACCAGGCCTGCCAGGCTGAGAGCCTGTGACTCAGCACGGTGGGCAACATAGAGTGCGTAGAAAACGATGACCAGCATCAGCAAGAAGAACAATTCGAAGATCGTTCCAAAACTTCCTATACCCAATGGATAGGAAACGATTGCCCCCACCATGAATAATACGCCCAAGAGGGAGCACCAACCGGCAATCCGGAAAAGTTTATTGATCGACATGAGTTTGTTCCTTTTTTGGTATGAATAGGTGAGTGTTGTTGTTTTGGCTTCAAAACCAATGAAATAACTGCAAACTTTATGTTATTCGACCAGAGCCAAATCGCGGCCTCCTTTCTTCGTACTTAAAGATTTGAGCCTCGTAAGTCAAAAGAGTTGAGGTTAATTATGATAGATATAACCCCCATTGTCCATTTCGATACGATTAATGCAGACTGCGATTTTCAATTTCCACTTTCTCGTCAGTTATTATGGCAGGAAGTAGTGCGGTTTAGGATGAGTTGACCCATCCTGTTTTATTCTTCGATCAACAAGAACCAGGAGAAGAGCTGGTTCTCAACAGTCAGCATTAGCCCGCCCCTTCGATTTGATGGCCGGATAGTCATAGTAAAAGATAAACTCGCTGACCCCGATTTCATACAAACGCCCAACGAAGTCATGGAAGGCGTCCAGCGAAGCAAAGGGAGTATCAGCGGTAGTGACTCCTTTGCGTTATCGCGCCAAATCTGACAAAACGCATCTATGCGCGAGCGGTGGAGCCGCTGTCCACCTGGAGTCAGTATCGGGCGGAGAAATAGTCATGCCAACTCTCCATGGTGGCCAGCAGAAGGCGATTGGGCTGCCTGCGCGTGTTTGTTGGGCCATCAAATCAGTTCCGCCATCTGACCGAATGAATGAGCTGGCGGTCGGATGGGGTGCAACCTAACGGTCGAGCTCACCTCTAGGCGATTAGGGATGATTAGTACCTAGCGATGACACCTTCAACGCCAGCTTCAAACCCGCCTGAAAAGCGAGTGCAGGGACTTCGCAATGGTTGTTATCAAGAAACACCTGCTTCGTCAGCGAAAATCCTTTGTACTTCCGGCTTTCCAGGAGAGCAGCAAAGCGGTACATATCTGTGAGATCTGTTGTATCAGCGCCTTCCTCCAATTCGCCTGCCGATAGATAAATTTGTGCAGGAAGACTTTTATGCTTTTTTGCAAACTCGCTTTCAAGGGTGAACATGGAATTATCTGCAAAATTGAGCGAAGGGCTTGAAGCGATATAGCTGCTGAATAACCCGGGTTCCTGGAACATGGCAAACATGGAGAACAAACCGCCATGTGAGTGTCCTGCCAAAATTCTTTTCGCCGGATCTGTGCGATATTCCTGGTCAATCAACGGGATTAGTTCTTGCTTGATGAACTTGTAAAATTTGCCGCCGCCGCCCGTATTAACATCAAGTTGTAGCCACTCGCTATTGTACTTGTCACTTTTTTCGCTGTGCATTGGTGTAAGATCCTGCGTTCGCCCGGCAACACCTTTACGCCATGTTTCCCGTAGAGATTCTTCTTCCGGATAGCCAATTCCAACAATAATGGCATCTGTTGTCCGGCCGCACCACGCCATCGAACGGACTATATCGGTGACCATGCCAAAATACCAATTGGCGTCGGTCAGGTAAACGACCGGCCAGGCGGTGAGTGGTTTATCAAACGGAGCGATATTTATGGAATCATCAACGTAGGCAAAAGGCAGTGCGATCGAAATCTGGAAATTTTTGCCTGTGGCTTTTGATCTTATCTGGCGAAGTTCAGTGGCGAGCAAGGAAGTCCGTTTAGGCTTGGTCATTGTGATCATCCTTTCTTCATACGAAAATCATCTTCTTTTCACAATGCTGGCTTGACGAGAGGTTTTCAATGCCAGTCTTCTCGGTGCAACCCAACAGTCGCGTTCAGCCGCCGATGCTTGTGCGCTGCATATGAAAGCGCCAAAATCGGGGGTGATCTCGCCAGCAGGAGGCGGTCGGCTGCAGGCAGGGTTGGGCGGCCTAGCTTGTGCTTTCTTCGACTCGGTCAAGCCATTCGTTGACTAATACCCGGAACAGTCGCTCTTGCTCAATTGTCATGAAGTGCCCGGCACGGTCGAGTACGGCAAACGTCGCTCTTGGAAAATTCTCGATCAGCCCCCAGGCATCCCGGTAACCCACCATATTATCTTGCCTCCCCATCATAATGAGGCTTGGCTTATCGAATGGTTTATCAGGAGCATCAACCTCAAAGGAATAGTCAGTTCTTCCCACTCTGTCAAAGGATCCATCATAGAGTCGGCCTGCGTCAAAAAAATCTGTTCTCAGCCGGTCTATGAATGTTCGACTTTGGGCAACAACGTAATTCACTACCCATTTCTCTTCTGCCCCTAATGCCTTGCTGAACTCTTCATCTTCTCGCAATATGACATGGGGGGGCCGAACCGTGACTTTACCGGAATAATCCGGGTAAATTTGCGGGACGGTTAGGAGCAATCCATCGACCGAGGTAGCTTTGCGGTAAATCACACCACGAGCTAGGAATGCGCCATAGGACAAGCCTGCCATTAGAAAGTGCTCGTCCCGGGCAACTTGGTCTATGAACTCCAAGACGATGTCGAGCATTTGATCCGGAGTCGTTATCCAATCTGCTCCAGGCGTTCTTCCATGAAAGGGCAAATCAGGATAAATGCGCTTCCAGCCGTTGCGGTGCTGGAAGATAGGCTCAAGGTCGTTGACCATCCAGCGATGGTCGATAAAGGTGGAACCGTGGAGCATGATGAAAGGTCTTCCTTCTCCGAAGGTTTCGTAATAGACCGTGATGTTCTTGAGTTTGCAATCCATTGAGATCTCCTCTGTTTTGACTTGAGATTCGCCTGCGCTAGTGGAGCCGCCCAACAGTCGCGTTCAGCCGCCGATGCAGGTATTGAGAACCCCTATGCGGGCAAGTCTCGCCAGAATAACCAGAGCTTTCGGTGGGGTGGCGGGGTATCAACTTCGGCTGCAAGTGGTTGTTGGACAACACAAATCTCACTTTAACTTTCCAGCGTACTCCTCCACTCTATCCAGCCATTCACCCACCAACGCATGGAACAGGTCTTCCTGCTCAACGGACGCGAAATGCCCTGAACGATCCAGGACGGCAAATGTTCCCCGCGGATAGTTCTCCAGGATTTCCCAGGCATCGCGATAACCAACTATAGAATCTTGTCTACCTGTTACGATGAGCGTTGGAGCAGGACATGGTTTGGGAAGCGCATCCACGTCAAATGAGAAGGCGTAGTTCCCGGGATGCTCTCTTATCTTCGCCTGAAAGGCCTGATCGCCGGTCTCACTTCCAGACGTAAAATTGGCCCGAATGTAATCAACAACCTTGCGACTTTGAACAACAGCTATCTGGAAAAACTCCGCCTCATCTGGTTCTAATTCGGACCCAAGCGCGGGGTCCGCTACCAGGGAAACGTGAGAAGGTACATGCCGTTTTGCTCCATGAACGATCACGGGGACGTCCAGTAGCAATCCATCAATTGACGCCGGTCGGTGATGGACTACGCCCCGGGCAAGATACGCTCCTAATGACGCGCCTGCCAGCACGAACCGTTGCCCTGGGATAACGTTATCAATGAAATCCAAAACCACGTCCAGCATCTTATCCTGGTTGGTGATCCAATCCTTTCCTGGCGTCTTTCCGTGCCCAGGCAGATCAGGATAGATGCGTTTCCAGCCGTCTCGCTGCCTGAAGCATGGTTCCATATCACTCACCATATGGCGATGGTCACCACCCCAACCATGCAGCATGATAATGGGTCTGCCCTCACCAAACATTTCATAGTGCACTGTGATGTCTTTAAGCTCGCATTCCATTCTTGAGTTCCTCCTTATTTTATCTGAAAGGGGCATCCAATTATGTGCTCAGTCGTAGTTGGAAAGGTCAGTACTAACGGCATCGTGGGAGACAACGATCTTCCACCGGTCCTGCTCGCGCAGCCAGACAAAAAAGAAGCGGTATGGCATTGTAATCCCGCCGGTAAGGTCAATATGTGTCGCCATCCAGGCTGTGCAACCATCTGGCGCAATAGCGCTATGGATCCCGCCTCGTACCGCAAATTGCAATGGGAGCTGTGCGATTTCCTGAACCCAATTTTTTCCATCAGCCGCAAAGAAGACCTCATCGATTGTACTGCCAATTGTGAAAGCATCTTCACGCGTTGCATACAACTCAGGCAGGGAGGGTGGTTGAGCCATCGCTTTTAAAAGGCTTTGGGCAAGTGGCTGCGCTGCCGGTGCAACCCGGTTTGCAAGCGCGACGCCAGCTTGTATTTTTCCACCCACTATCAATGAGTACTGGTACTCGTTGCTGCGGAGAGGGATAGACCAATACGCAGCAGCCAGTCGCCAATCCTGGTCCCGCACTAGAAGACCGGTTATTCGGATTGGATAGCTATACATGATTTCCTGATCCCTCACAATTTCTATAACGAACCGATCAAAGAACCATGCGCTGCGACCCGAGTCGCATAAACCCACCCGTATCTCCGACAATTGCAGGCGGAGTTCCTTGTCCTTCACCCGCCCAAACTGGTTGCGGAGATCCGCAATGAATTGATTCCTGCCAACGGACACAGCATCAGCAGCTGCACCGAAAACAAACACATCCGCAACGACAAGTTCACCAATGCGTTGCAAATCCTTGTGCTCGATTGCTGCGTAAAACTCGTGAACGACTGCTTTTATCGTTACGTTAAGAGATTGCAAGACCTGGTTTTGTGAGAAATGTGCCATATTCAGGCTCCGGGGGCACAAAAAATTCAATGGGTCATGGCAGGAGATTTTCTTTTGGATCGCAGATCGGCAAAGTTCATCATACCGAAAGTGGAACCGCGCCTACCCATCCGACGCAGACGAAGGTGTCCTTATTCCTGAGATTTGCCCAGTATGATGTGAACCTTGGTGCCTGCATCGCCTGTGGTGATAATAACGGTTATCTTCTGAACCCCCTGCGTATAATCCATCAAGACCGTGCTTTCGGTAATGACGGGTTCTCCGAGCAGTGTCCAACCCAGGTCGGGAATCTGCTTTTGATAGAAAGCAGCAGCGTCTGGCAGGCTGGAGAAAGTATCATACGTCAGCAGGCCCGGCATGTTCTGGATGTTGGAGGCATCCGATAACTGTGGAGCATTTACCATCCCTGCCGGGCAGTCCCCGGGCAGTTCGAATGTGACAGGCTGGTTCCCGCTGGTCAACTCATAGTTCAAGGTCAAGGACCCTTCGATCCCTTCGCCAAAGTAGTCCGCGTTTCCTGCTGTCGTGAGTACATACTTGACGATGTAGCTTCCATCAGAGGCAACCCACAGTTCGCCCGTCGATTGGGCGATACCCAGCAGCCCTAAGGCGCGCTCATCGAAGGTGTAGTGATCTGCCGCCACACCGTTGACCGTTTCGCTGCCGGCCGCCTCCGCACCGATGATGCCGATCAAGAATCCAGCCGGCTCCCACCTCTCGGCAAGCGAGATACCTTCCTGGATCACAGATGCAGCACAGGCATTCTCTCCCCGTCGTTCATAAGCCGCTCCATCCACTTCCGCCATAAACACCGGATGGAGATCGGAAATATCTCCTGCTTTCTCAATAGTCAACTGGCGGGATGTGGGTTCGAGGTTGGCGAGCATCACATACGTCCGCGACCATTGTTCCGGTTGTCCATCCCGCGTGCCATCGAACGAGATGATCAGGGTGGCCTTGTAACTGGAAAGATCCGAGAGACCCACCGCAGGCTCAGTCAAATCAAAGGAACCGGGGCCGAAAGCTACGTCCCCCTCCACTATAATCACGTCTGGATCCTGCGAGACTGCTGAAGAACCACCGGTTACCTCAGGCGCCTGCGTTTGTGAAGGAGAACTATCGGTCAATGTCAGGCAGGCCGAGGCTGCGAACAAGAGAATGAGCATCAACAGAACTTTCGTCCAGCTTCTGTATATTAAGTGTGTCATGAGTCTTTTCCTTCTCAGAATTGCATGTGTTACCACAAAGCTACAAGTGCGTTGTATGGACTCGCTCCTGGTTTTGACAGGCATCCGCGACAATCCACGTGATGATCAATGATTTGTCACCCGCTCCACGAAAACGTTTGCAGAACCGGACATATCTCCATCTCCCGCCGGTGAATAGTTGTCGACAAGCACCTGGTACGTTTTGTGGGACCCACCCGAGGCGGGTACGCTGAATGTCAGCGGAGCCGGGCTGTGTGAGAAAGTCTCATTCCAGGATCCCTGCGTGCAATCAAAGGACATATAGCCGTACCATATTCCCTCTACCGGCTGGTAGGCCAAATCCACCACAAGCTGCTGGCCGTCTGCGTCCAATGAGCCGGTCAGGTCCGCCTGGCTGGTGGGCGTGAGCGTATGTGGGCAAGGGGGATCATTGGTGATGACCCAGTTCATCGTGTCCGTGCCCGTGTAGGCGCCTTGCGCATTCGCAGTCATCTCCGCCTCGTGGATGATCGCTGTATAATTGATACCAAACCCGCTCCAGCGTGAGACAGCCGTGACCTTATAGTCACAGTACACGACCGTCACATCCACCGGGTTCGACTCGGCAATCTCGGCTGGTCCATAAATCCATTTTTTCAAAATAGATTTGTAATAATGGATCTCAGCCTTGAAATTAAGAGTGGTCGTTCCAGATTTATCCGCATGAAAAGCAAAAACCGCTATTCCAGGTTGATCGCTATTCCAACCGGTTAACTTTCTGGTCGGCGCAAGCAGTTTACCAATGCTTGGGTCTTGCACCAACCCTTCGACCCATATTCCAGATATCTTTTGTATGTTCGTCAGTGCCCTGCTTCCTTTCTCTATCTGTATACGTTCCACTTTGGTAGAGATGGTTACATTATCCCCAACACATATGGTGGCATTACCCTTGTCCAGATAAGCGGAGACAGAATAAACATAGTCATTCATGCTGGCAGGTGCCGCCTGAGCCAACGAAGATGGTTTTGTTCCTGCTAAGACGAGTGCGAGCGCCATTATGGCCAGGATTCTTAACCCCCCGAGGGCCCAGTTTACAGTGGTCTTGTGCCAGCCCACTAAATTACACAATCGTCTAATCATAATTGCATCCTCCGATCACGATCGGCCTGTCCCGAAGATCATTTCTGCCTGCCTGGCGATGGCCCAACGGGCAGGCAGAAAATCAATAACCAAATACTCCTTTGGATTAAATCAGTATACAACTTCCAATGGGAATAGCAATTTTAGGAATATATTCACAATGGTTATCGAAGGAAACCTTAATGGCGGTTCACCAGCCGCAATCGAAGGCTGCCTTGAAGGTCTGCAGGTTGCCGGCTGCATCCATCAGGTTATCCAACTGGATCTCGCCTGCCAACGGTTCAAGTGACCGGACAGTTACCGTTCCCGGAGTTTCCGAGCCTGCCGTAAAGGTGATACCCTCGCTGCCCGGGTTCGAATTGGCGGGGTCCCAGTTGCGATAGAGCTGGTCGACATACTCCAGCACACTTGACTGATGGTGCAGCACCTGCAGGCTCAACCCAGCTAAACTTACCGGCTGCTCTCCGATCGCATTGGGTACCTGGAACATCAGGTTTGCCCGGAAATCTCCCTGGCCTTCATAATACATGTTCACGCCAATTTCTTTGGGCGTATACAAGCAATCCACCACCTGGTATCCCAACGCCAGCCCCTGCACTTCCTCAACACCATGCGCTTCGAGGGGCTGGGGGATGATCTTCGCGACGGTCACCTGGCAGCCGATCAGGCTGTTCAGGTCAATGCCTCCAGGTGTGGCTTGGGCGGTAGGGATAGCCGTTGCGGCCTGCTCCACGCCGGGCATGGGCGGGGCTTCCGGTACGATCTCCCTGGATTTTAACAGCAGATACTCGCCATTACGTTCCAGCAGGGTAAAGCCCGGGATAAATCCGGCGAACTTCGGGTCGAGAGGGATATCTTTGGTCAGGAGCCACTGGCTGGAGCTTAACAGCGCAATCACCTGTCCACAGGGCAGGTCTGCCAATATGCGGATGTTCTCCCCATGACTTTCGACCAGCAGGTCGGAGGTAAAATACAGGCCGTCGAAAGACGGCATCTGGCTGGACAGCGCTGGGACCGCCGGCAGGGTGGCGCGCGGGGTGGGGTCCTTTGCCAGGTTGGATGGCGAAATGGTCTGGTCCCTCAGGCTGCAGCCGAAAAGCAGCAAAGCTGCCACCCCGATCCATAGACTACGGTTAGTTTTCAAAGTGTGCTCCTGCTGAAGGGCAGCGCGGGTCTTCAGGAACCCAATAGACCGGGTACACCGTGCTGGCTCCAAACGTATACGTGGCTAAAGGGGATCCACCAAACTCCACTTCCACCTCACCCACCATGCGGGCCGGACGACGATTGATAATGATATTGGCGTTGGAGTTGACCAGAATATGGGTGCGCATGGTCCCGGTAACGACTCCCGGCGTAATATCAAACACGTTTTCTTCTGCATTCGGATTGATCATGAAGTGGAAGGCCTGGGTCTGGTCTGGGACAGTATCTGGAATGTCAATGCCGATTATTTCGGGTAAAGATCCGAGAAAATTTTCGGTGGCAGCTCCGAGGCCGCCGTGCCCGGTCCAGTTGCCTGCCAGCCCTTCGCAGGTATAGATATCCATTTTGATCGTCCCATTCCAATAAACCAGGAACAGGTTGGTCTCCCCTTTGGAGACATAAATGTCAGGGCCGTGGTAGCCCACGCTGATATTCACGCTTTGTGAAGGCAGGCCTGCCTTCTGGATGGCCGAGATGGCCAGGTCCCAGGTCTTTTTGGCGACGAATGCGACCGGGTTTGTCAAACCCAGGAAGTCGCCCAGTTTTATCGGGATATCATCCTTATCCAGGCTGGCGGTCACTTTGACATTCCCATACAATACCGAGGTAGTTTTTGGTGGATCGGTATTTTCCACCGGAGGGGTCAGCTCAAGGATCGACCTGCCATTATCGCCGGTCACTTCCCCGCATGAACCACACGAGTCAAGTTTTAATTCGTCAGCCGGGATGGGTCTGAGGAATTGACCTGCGGGTCCACCGAACGACTGGTCCATGCTCCAGCGGATGCGGAAGTCTTTTAAGGGTCCGGGCGGAGGCACGTCAATCCCGGCCAGCGAATAGCAGGCCACTTTTTCTTTGGCGATGGTTGAATCAAAGTAAGCAATGGATTCCACCTTCACATGCTGGGCAGGAGCGCTCGGATGCCCAAAATGGGTGGCGTTCTTGTCTGGGGTGACCTGGATGGTGGCTCCCAATAACAGCAGCAGGGCGCTTAGTACCGCCGTACCTTTCTCTTGGGATGCCAGGCCTGCGCCCAGGATCTTACTGCCTGTCTCACCGATCCTGTCTGAAATGAAGTCCACCCAGGCTTCCTTGATACTGTCCTGCAGGATGGCACGCACCTGGGCCTGGTCCTGGTTCTCCGCTTTCGTCAGATTGGCCAGCCCATCACATGGCCCGGCGGCCTCGGCCGCGGACGCGGCCCGGGCAATGCCCTGGACGCCCATGAATCGTTCAAACAGGTTGAGTCGGGGTGCGGTCCAGCTGGTGGGCTTTGCCAGGGGAGCCGCCTGTCCGGTGGCATGCGCCAGCATCAGCATCACCTGCAGCGGGTCAAACCGGATCGCCTCCACATCAGCACCATCGTACAGCACCTGCAAACGCCGCCCGGACAGGGCGCGTACGGTTGCTCCGGCGATCAACGATTCGGGAGGCGAGCCGGGCTTCTTGCCCCACTGCCCCAACCCGGCCACCAGCGCATGCGGGTCCATCGGCTCCGTGGAAAAACCAACTGCCAGGAGCAGATCGGAGAGCTGGGCGGGTGTATAAAAATTACCCCGGCGCAGCGCCCGTGTCAGGTCCGGGATCAACTCAACGTAAACGGGGTCATCCACCAGCACCAGGTTTTCCGGGATGCCCGTCACCGGACCCGAGATGCTGACCAGCGGCAGACCCGCTCGGCGCAGCAGTTCCCCCACGGCCACCCGGGCTTGAAATTCGTCCGATCCAAAGACGGTCTCCACCAGCGCCTGGACGGCGGCCACGGGATCGTCCGGAAGTTGCGCACTCAGAATAGCCAGGTCTACCTGGGTGGGAAAGACATGATTGCTCGCAGGTTCTGCCGGTAAGGAAGCGGCCTGGACAGCCCCCGGCCCGGCCAGCAAGTTGCCTGAAAACACGCAGATCATGAGCAGGTGAATCCAAAAGCGAAAAGGTTTGATTAAACGCATGATGTTCTCTCTTTTAAGAAATGAGTGTTTAGCGGAAAATTGGCACTGATGGTGAGTTGGGGGAGGTGGTGTCGCCTGGTCACGATCAACCTGTTTTGAATATCATTCCATCCTGCCTGGTGATGGTCCAACGGGTAGGAGAAAATCAATAAACAAATATTCCTTTGGATTAAATCAGTATACAACTTCCAATAGGAATAGCAATTTTAGGAATATATTCACAAAGATTGACGAAGAAAGAATTTAAACCTGAATATCCCCCAAACAGACAGGATGAATTATTTCCTTTTGACCCGCAGAATGGCGATCTTGGTGGGATGGTTGAACGGGGACGGATCGACCGGAGCCGTGGTGACGGCTGGGTCTGCCAGACGCGTATGCGGATACCCACAAAAATCATCCGGAACCGGCAGAATGTCTTCAATGTGCACATATCCATCCGCACACAACTCCTCCAGGCTGGCAAGGTAATCCCTGCCGCTGACGAATAAGGCATTGTTGATGGCAACCAGCCAGCCGCCATCCTTCACCAGCGGGCGCAATTTGTTGATCAGGCGCTGGCTGTTCTTCTGCAGGTCAACTGTACCTTTTCCGCTGGCAGCAAAGAAGGGCGGGTCGAGAAACACACAGTCAAACTGCCCCCCGTTGCGCTTCAAACGGCTGACCAGTGTCCAGAAATCCCCCACCAGGTAATCCGGCTTGTGGATGGGGAAGCCGTTCAAGGCACAGGAGGTTTTGGCCAGGTTGAGATATGCCTGGTTGCGGTCCAACTGCACCACCCTGTGCGCCCCGCCCCCCAGGGCGGCCACCCCCAGGCTGCCGGTATAGGCAAAGGTATTCAGGACGATTTTGCCTTTCAAGTTTTGGATGGCCCACCTGCGCAGGTTACGCGTATCCAGGTACAGGCTGGCATCCTGCTGCATCAACAGGTCAAGCGCATACCAGACGCCATGCTCGCGGACCCGGTCGGAAGGGATGGTGCCCAGCAGCAGACATCCGCATTTCGCTTCCAGTGTGTCCGCGTGGCGGGTTTTCAGGACGACTGTTTGCAGCCAGGGCAGGCGGGCGGAATAGAATTCCAGCGCGGCTTGTACGGCTTCTTCCAACCCGGCCGGGGGATCGGAGAGATTATGGATGACCAGGCTGGCAGCATACAGGTCCACTGCCAGGCCGGGCAGACCTTCTGTGAAGCCGTTAAACAGCCGGAACGCGGCCAGGTGGTGCTCATCCAACAACCCGGAGCGGTTTTCGGCGGCTTTTTCCAGCAGGGTTTGCAAAGATAGATCCATCCTGTTATTCCATTTCACACCTGACAGGTTTCATCCTGACGCGGATCGATCGAAAATCCGTGCCTCCAATTCGGCCCGGTTGATCGAACTACTACGGAAACCTGTCAGGTTTTTGAGAAAGCATTAACCCACTCCGCTTGAATCTATGCGTTCTACCTTGAAGGGAGTGCCTTCCGCCTGTGGTTCGTCAAATTCACGCGCTGCCAGGTGACCGGAATAGACGGCCTGGGCGATGATGTGCGGTGCTTCGGCGTCCCCGATACGGCGCAGCGTGTGCAACGCCCCGCTTTCCAGGTGGGGTTTGAGTTCATGGTACAGGCCATCCTGCGGCAGCCGGTCGGTGACCAGCACAACAGCCTGGCAGGAAAGAGGCATGACCTGCCCGGTCAACACCTGGCTGAGCCGACAGCCACCCGGTTGGATGGCATCCAGCTTGTGGTGCAGCACTATTTTCACTCCCAGGTGCAGCAGACGTGTTTCGATGCGCTCCTGTTCGAGGGTGTACTGTGTCCAGGCAGAGGGCAGGCGGGCCGGGGTGACCAGGGTCACCTGGCAGCCGCGGCTGACCAGCAGTTCAGCCAGCACACCGCCCATGTAGTAATGGTCATCATCGAAAATGAGCACCTGCCCTTCCGGATGGAGTCCTGCCAGCAGGTCATCGGGGGTGAAGACACCGGGCAGGTCATGCCCGGGGATGGGCTGCCAGCGTGCCCTGCCGATGCCATCCCTGCGCCAGGTGGCTCCGGTGGCAATAAAAACGTGCCTAAATCCAGCCTCGAGCACATCCGCGGCAAGAACGTGGCTGGAAGGGTAACAGGTCACGTTGGGGAGTTTGTCGATCTGGGTCAGGCGCCAGTCCATGACGCGCCGCCATTCGCTCAGCCCCGGCAGTTCGGATTCCAACCTTACCCGGCCGCCCGGTTCGCGGCGGGTCTCCAGCAGGGTCACACGCGCGCCGCGCTGACCGAGGGCACGCGCACACTCCAGCCCGGCTGGTCCCGCACCGATGACAGCCACTTCAAGATCAGGTTTTTTTAATGGGGGGATGTTTTCGGGATGCCAGCCGCGCCGCCACTCCTCACCCATGCTCGGGTTCTGCGTACAGCGAAGAGGAACGAACTGGGTGTCGCCGGTGACGCAGATGTTGCAGCCGATACACTCGCGGATATCTTCCACATGTCCCTGGCGCAGCTTTTCCGGCAGGAAAGGGTCGGCAATGGAAGGGCGCGCCGCACCCACCAGGTCCAGAATGCCGCGCTGCACGGCTGAGACCATCGACTCAGGCGAGGTGAAACGTCCCACACCCACCACAGGCTTGCTGGTCAGGCTTTTAACAAAGGCGATATAACGCTCCTGGTAGCCTTCTTTTTCAAAGCGGGAGGTGGCGGAGTCATTGCTCCAGGCGCTGATGTTCACATCCCACAGGTCGGGCAGTTCGGCCAGCAACGCCAGGATGTCGTGACCTTCGCCATCACTGGTCAGGCCCTGGTCACCGAGCAGTTCATCCACGGCCAGGCGCACCGCCACAGCACAGGTATCACCCACGGCTTCCCTGGTGTCTTCGATCAGCTCGCGTAAAAAGCGCGTGCGGTTTTGCAGGCTGCCACCGTATTCATCCGTGCGGTCATTGTAGCGCGGCAGCAGGAAGTGCATGGCCAGGGACAGGTCATGGGCGGCATAACAATAGATGATATCAAAACCGGCGCGTTTGGCACGCAGAGCCGACTGCCGGTGCCAGGTGCGGATGTTACGGATATCTTCCCTGTCCAGTTGGCGGGCCTGACCGGGCTGTATGCCGCTGCTGAGGGAGCGGGGCGCCAGGGCGGGGGTGTGCGCATACAGGTTCAGGGCGTGCATACCACTGTAGACCAGTTCGATGCCTGCCAGGGCGCCGTGACGGTGGACGGCCTCGGTCATAAGCTGCAGGGCGGGGATGTCGGCTTCGTCCCACAGGCGGCCTTCCATATTGGGGGACAGATCGCTGGTGTGGTGGATCTCGACCTCCTCGGTGCAGACCACGCCCCAGCCGCCCTCGGCTTTCATGCCGCGCATGGCTGCCAGGGCACGCGGCATGCGATGACCCATGCCGTTGCAGTGCGGCACCTGGTAAAAGCGGTTGGGTGCGGTGACCGGGCCGATTGGCACGGGTTCAAACAGGATGTCGAAAGGGGTTTCTGTCATTGAGGTTCTCGAATTTTGCAGTGATCTGGTTCAAGGATACCATATCCACAATGAGACCCTGAAGGTTTTCTTGACTGACTTGCAGGATTTTTTGCAAGACTACCTGGCCAGATCAGGCGAAGATTCGCGATAGAATCCTTTAGGGTCTTTACAAAAAAGAGAGTATCTTCAGCGAGGTGGGTGCACTGGATGGCATTGCGACCTCATCCGAAAGTTAAGCCAGGCAGGATCCCACATTGTTGGCTTTGGATTGCATGACCTGCCCTCATGTTACCCGGCACTGTCGTATGCCTGGCGGAGCCAGCCCAGCAGTTCAGCGTCCACCTGGTTTGGGTTGTTCAGGAAGACTTTGTACTGGCACATGCCCCCCGCTGGCAGCAGGACCAGCCGGTCAGTGCCTGCCAGTCCCTTCATATTTAATCCAACTTCAACGCGATTCTTTGAGGCAGGTCCAAGCATGGCGAACTGCCGTTTACGCCGCAGGCTGAGATAGGTCTTTTTTGGGGCGATCTCAAACTTGCCGAACTTTTCCACCTCCAACATGACCCGGTCATGGATCTGCCGCTGGGTTTCTGTTTTGCCTGCGAAGATCTGGGAGGTTATCTCCTGGAGAGAAGCACCACTGGCTCCGGCCGCACTCTGCCCATCGCTCTGCAGGGCATAATGCACCAGCATGTTGGCATCCCCATAACCAAGTTTGAATTCCTGGATGAGAAAATCACGGATCTGGCCGTGTTGTGTCAAACCGCTGTTCTGGATCAAGAGGGTGAGTTCATCCAGGGTTTTGCCGGTTTTGGTTTCGATGTTTTTAATCTGGGTATTACGGGCTTTGTCCAGTGTTGACGTAATAACCTCCTGCAGTATTTATAATTTGGATAAGGTCTACCAATTTTATATAATAGTCAGCACATATTAACCGCCCGCAAACATCTTTTGCATCGGCTCCCAGTAATTTTCGATCCAACCCTGGGCGAACTCCTGCTCCGTGCCTGTGGGCAGACCGCTATGGGTAAAATCGAGACGTGTGCCTTCGGGAACGGCGCTGAACTCAAAGGTAACCAGCGAGGTCTGCTCCGGCTCCCAATCCACGGCATGCCACTCCTGGACGATCTTTTGGTCGGGGATCAGTTCGATATTTTTGCCGCTGATATAGCCGTCATAAGCCGAGAATGCAGCGTCTACCTGGCGGTTGATTTGCACCGCGCTGGCGGTGAAGCGGGCGTGTATCTTCTCATCCATGAGTGCTTCGTAGACTTCATGCGGGGAAACCGTGAATTGAACGGTTTGGTGAATAGGTTGTGACATGCAAACCTCCTGTGAGCAAAAAAATTGATCGCCTTTATATTTGTCATCTTGTTTATGGGGCAACCGGGTCCTTTCGAAATATCCCCAGGGTGCGATTTAACAGCAGGTAGCCCAACAACACCCCGGTAGTCATCAGTCCGGTATATACAGCCAGCAGGCAGGCCAGCAATGATATTTGTTTGGCTTTCTTGATGTCCGTTTCTGTCGGTTGCATATGGACATTATAACGCCCCCGGTGGACTACCGTTTGTGACGGTATTGTAAGAAAGTCTCCCTCACAATCCCCAAAAAGCGGGGACACGAGTCAACAGGGCATGAAGCTTCATTTTATTCATCTGCTTCACGATCAAGTGCTGAGCGGCTTTCAGCCAGGGGAGAGCTTTCCAAAGATTGGGCGATACTCTCCCGAAGTCTTTTTTGGCTCAACTTGTGTTTTCCGGGACTTTTAAGGGTTTCCAGCAAGTAAGAGGTCATGCCCTGTGTGAGCTTTTTAAGTGCCTCGTTCGAAAGCTTCTCGCCTTTTTCGAACCAGCGCACGGCTGCGTAGCCCATTACAACGGTTGTCGATGAAGCAATGGCTGCACTCAGCAGCCAGCCCGGCAACCCTCCCAGCTTGCTCAACTCCTGGAAGAGGGTCCGTCCCAGGAAACCCAAACCAAAAGTGGCGACCAGTTCGGAGGCGCGGCGAGGGGTGATCTTGTAGTTATAGATACGGGCGATACTTACCACCATGATCGACTGCGTGACCACCAGCGGGACAAAATCGATGACCGGCAACGGTACCAATGCAATGGCCGCGGAGATCGAGGCTGCCCTGACGATGGTTTGCCAGACGAGCTGCCAGCGGTATTCCGGTAATGCCTGTCCCAGGGCGGCGACCATCTCAGGCTCGGTGGCTGCCACTGCCAAGAGTACTTTGCCCAGGTTCCTGCCATCTTTGGCAACGATCGGAACGATTTGATCGGGCTTAAGCCCCAGGTTCAGTGCAGCATTCGAAATGACAGCTTGCAGGTCTTTGCGTGGTACCAGGTCAATCTTGTTCAGCACCACCACGAAAGGTTTTTTCAGAGCAGATAACTCGTTGAATAGTTCCTGCTCGGTCTTTTTGATGCCCTGGACGGCGTCGAAAACCAGCACCAGAAAATCAGCATCTGCAGCTGCCGAAAGGGCATTGTCTTTTTCCCGTTCGCCCAAACTCCCGACTGCATCCGCACCGGGTGTATCAACCACGGTAAACAGGGCTGCATCAGCCTGTTGATTTTCCGTTGTGGTACCCGGCAAGGGACCCACAACAGCCAGGTCGCGTTTGTTTTGCACCAGCAGATTATAAAAAGTGGATTTGCCAACGTTGGTCGGGCCAACGATGACCACCCGGCGCTTGTTGCCAAAGGCTTGCCGGATCTGGGCGGTGGTTAGTTTGACCAGCAATTTTACCAATTTCGTATCTGACGGGAAACCAACCAATAGCGATAGAAAGCTGGCCTTTTCATTTGGACCCAACACCTCCCAGATCTTGCGCACTGTCGCTTCAACTTCGGGGGGAAATTGTGTGAGAATGTCATCAAATAGCGTCATGGGGTCATTCCTTGAATTTAAACCACTGCGACCACTTTTGGGGGAGCCCTGTATCTGGAGTTAAGCAGCCACAATTGGGTCTGATGCGAGTGCGGTGAATTCCAGTTTTTCTTTTCCGTGTTCTACGCGTATGGACTCGCCTTCATGGAACTCGCCACTCAGAATTTTAACCGCCAGAGGATCCTGCAGTTCGCTATGATTGAAGTAATCATATGCTGATATCTAGGAATGAAAATGTTCGCGAACTTTGGCAGTGATCTGGCGATTGGTCATCTTGTCCATGGTCTCAATGGCAAGGATCCGTCCTTTCAATCCTTTACGCTCAAGATGTTTTTCCAACTCTCCTTTTGCCTCTCCGGGACCAAAAATTTGGATAGAGTCTGCATCATGAATAACAGCGAAAACCTTGTCGTAAAAATTGTTGAGGTGGTTCCCGAATTGCCGGTCTCTTGTGTCTTCGGTTGAACCGTCTTCGGAGGCTGTACCTCCCGTAAAGCGGACATGTTTCTCTATGTTTGAAGTTATTTCCCTGGTTTCTTCTCCTGCCTCTGTAACGATCACGATCACAGCCTTGCGATGGTCGATCCACAAACCAATTTGTTTTTTCATTAGACTCTCCTTATCAATATTTGCCTGAACCGACTTTTTTGAAATCGATAAATCCCCGCTCAACGTTCGTATCGATCAATTGCACGCGCAGCCGGTTCCCGACATCCACACCATCAAACCCCTGGACGAGCTTGCCTTCAACAGGTATGGAGAGAAGTCTTACCCAGGTCCCTTTCTCTGATGCGCCCGTGACGATCGAATCAAACTTCTCTCCGATCCTCGCTTCAAGCAGCAGGGCAGCCGCAGATTTTTCCACCTGGCGTTCGACTTTTTTGGCTGAATCTTCTGCTTCGGTGCAATGGGTGGCCAGAATATCCAGTTCATCTTTACGATAAGGCACAGGTTTACCTTCCAGGGCTGCTTTTAACAAGCGCTGCGTCAGCAGGTCGGGAAAGCGTCGATTGGGGGCTGTAGAGTGGGCATAATCCTTGACCGCCAGGCCAAAGTGACCCGGGATATTTCCTTCAGGCAACTCTGCAATGTATTCCCCGGCACCCAGGAGTTTGATCACGGCCAGGGAAAGGTCGGGAAAGCGTAATGGATCCGCGGCTTTTTGCTGGATAAGAAACTCCTCCAGAGCTTTTGAATCGGGATTGGTTGGAAGTTTGAACCCGTAATCAGCGGCAATTTCAACGATCCGCTCCCATCTTTTGGGTATGCGTACCACGCGACGGATCGAGGGGAATCCGCTGGCTGAGAGATAACGGGCGGTTACTCCGTTTGCCCCGATCATGAAATCCTCTATGATCTCTTTGGCGCGGTTGGGCTCATCTACTTCAAGAGAGCGAATTTGATCGCCATCAAATACAGGTTTGGCCTCAATGGTTTCCAGGCTAAGCGCCCCGTGGAGATGCCGCAAATTCTTCATCCTTCGTGCTGCCTGGTTCTGCATTTGTAGATTCTCTGCCAGGCCTTGTACAGCTGCAATCTCTTCCGGAATCTCACCTTTTTTTTCCAGCCATGCAGCGACACTGTTATAAGCCAACTTTGCACGATTACGCACCCGGGCTGTGTAGATGATCGATTCTTTAATGGCTCCATCAGAATCAATTTCCATTTCAACAACTATTGAAAGGCGTTCTGCATCGAAATTCAGCGAGGTGAGGTCGGTGGAAAGCTTTTCAGGAAGCATTGGAAAGATCCTGGCAGGAGTGTAAACCGTGGTGGTGTTATGGCGTGCATGCTCATCAATTGCGGAACCCTTTTTAACAGACGAGTCTACATCTGCAATGGCCACCAGGATATTCACATTGCCCCCGGGTATTGCTTCGGCAGTGGTAAGCTGATCCAGGTCGCGCGAGTCATCGTTATCAATGGAAGCCCAGAGCAGGTTCCGCTTGTCAAGAATAGTATTGCCGTCAAATGCCCCGGAACCCTGGATCTGCCCCAACTCAGCGAGTGCAGCGCTGGAAAATTCAGGCAGCAGACCTTGCTCAAGCATAGCCTGATTGGCTATATTAATTAAAATAGTACGATGGTTATGATTATTTGCATGCATAGGTTATCCTGTTCATATTCAAGGCTTCTTTCCCTATAAGTCCAAGATCTACCCAGACTAGAATCCCAGGTTCTCTTTCACCAGGATCATGGTTGTACGACCCGGTTTAAATTCTTTATTGACGATCAGTAGTTTATTTATGCTGCTGCCGATACCATATGCCTCGAGCGAACGGGCATTCTCCAATGGAAGGACATATTCTTCCAGGCGTCTCAGACCAAGCTCAAGAGTCGGGACAATTTTTTGTATGCCAACCACCCAAATGACGTATGCCGCCGCAGCAACATACCCTGCCAATTGGCTGCCGGTCTTTGAAGCGATGATGACACGACCGGTTTCGGTGACAGCATGAACGCTGCCGATCATATACTCGGGTGTCGCACCCATTTTTTCCATCTCGCGCTTCTGGGTTTGAGGATCCATCTCTCCCAATTTTGTGCGCACAGAGTTGTACCGGCCAGATTGGTTGATTTCTTCGGCGATGCCCAAAGTATTCAACGTAACCGAACTGGCAGTAAATACTTCTGCGTTCATGGGAATGATTTCAAACACTTTCCTTTTTGCATCAGCGCCGTTCATGGCAACAATGGTATGGATGTTATTGATTTCCAGCGCTTTTCTGGTTCGTTCGATTTGAGCATCAGAAGCGAGATTGGCGTAGATGGAACTTGAGATCATGGTAGTAGCTGTCATTGTTTTCCTTTACGCATGGGTTAATAATCCAACCGGTTTTCAATGGATATAAGATTTTAATTGGATAGAATTTAATCCTAAAACCAGCACACCCTGACCAATTCCTTCGTCTGAGGAATTTTGACCTTCTCCAGATGGGGTGGATCCCATCAGAAGTGCAATACAAGGCATTTGCGATCCACAATCCCAGCCAGCCGAGCCAAGAACTATCTTGCGATGATTCTCTGAAAGTGTGTTCAATGGAGATCCGTGTGAAATCGACAATGACAATGACTGTATTCAGGCGGATAGATCTTCCAATTTCAAGTGGCATTGGTGGGTGAATAGCCCGCCACACTTCATTGGTGGAAGAGAATTATGCGACATGCATTTCAATAACCTGGCGGAAATGGAAGCCGGAGATTGCAAATGTTATTGCCAGCGGGAACAGGCGTGGACGCCGAAATAAGGTCCAGAAGAAGAGCTGCCAGTATTGGACGCGTTCGACGCCACGGATACCCAACTGGTAAATGGACCTCAACAGTGCCAGGAAATATTGCATTTCAAAGCGCACTTTGATCCTGGGTGGTTTATATTCTTGCAGAAACGTTAAAACACGTTTGTAATAGAATTCAGGCGCGTAGATCTGGTTTAAGATCTTGCGATAGCCTTCCCGCAGCGTTTCCAATCCCATCCTGGGGATGATGTTGGTCGAACCATCCACGTTATCGCCTGAAAATTCATTAACCAGGCGTCCTTCTTTATGCATGCGTTCGTACAGGCGCGTTCCCAAAGGAGCCTGCAGCAGCCCGACCATGGCCGTCACAATGCCGCTCTTCTGAATAAAATCGATCTGCTGCTGGAAGATTGAAAGGGGATCGTTGTCAAACCCGACAATGAAACCACCCTGCACCTGGAGACCTGCGCGTTGTAATTGCTTAACGCTTTCCACCAGGTCGCGGTTCTTGTTCTGGTTTTTGCTGCATTCGGTCAGGCTGTCTTCATTGGGCGTCTCAATGCCGACAAACACTGTATCAAAACCGGCTTGTACCATTAGCTTGAGCAGTACCGGATCATCGGCCAGGTTAATGGAAGCTTCTGTGCTGAAAGGCATACCGGTTTTCCCTTTGCGCCAATTAATTAAAGCCGGAAGAACCTCAGACTTGATATGTTTCTTGTTGCCGATAAAGTTGTCGTCCACGAAAAATATGCCCTTGCGCCAACCCAACGCATAGAGGTTATCCAGCTCGGTGATGATCTGTGCGGCTGTTTTGGTTCGCGGGTTGTGACCCAACAATGCGGTCACATTACAGAAGTCACAATTGAAAGGACAGCCGCGTGAAACCTGGATGCTGACCGTTTGATAATGTTTGAGGTTCGCAAGCTGCCAGAGCGGTGCAGGAGTTTGATGGATATCGGGGTATTCCGTGGAAGCATAGATGCGCTGAGTCTCGCCCCGTTCGAGGTCGATCAGGAAAGGCCCAAGCGTCTCTTCGGCTTCATTCAACACAAAATAGTCCACTTCCGGGAATTGTTCATGTTCCATGGTGAAGAGCGGTCCACCCGCCACTACTTTCACGCCGGCCAGTTTACAGCGGTTGATTACGGCATGTGCAGATTCCCGCTGGACGATCATTGCGCTGACGAAGACATAATCAGCCCATTTAAGGTCTTCCTCGCTCAGGGAGTTTAGATTGAGGTCAACCAGGCGCTTTTCCCAATCGGAGGGCAGCATGGCTGCCACAGTCAACAAACCAAGCGGGGGCGAAGCGGTCTTCTTCCGGATGAACTTAAGGGCGTGTTTGAAACTCCAAAAGGTGTCTGGAAATTCCGGATATACAAACAGAATTTTTAAGGGATTAGCCTTCATTCATGCTCCTTCAGAAAATTCAGAATAATAATTACAATGCAAAACACTCCAACAACCTGCCCACTTTTCTCGTCGGGAAGGATGCCCCATTAAATCAAGCCGGTCGTAGTATCAAGCTTTTCTTCCGCTTATCAGGCGCAATAGGAAAACGAATATCACTGCTCCGACAAACGCAATCAGGATGGATTGAAGGTTGATGCCTGACATCGGGTCGCCGATATGGAAGATATAGGAAGCCAAAAAACCTCCCAATAAACCACCGATCACGCCAACAACGATGTCACCGAAACACCCGTAACCGCCCCCTTTTACGACCAATCCGGCCAACCAGCCCGCAAGCAAGCCAACGATAATCCAGGAAAGTAAATTCATACTGATCTCCATTTCGTTTTTTTTGTAAACATGCAAAAGATCTTTGTCTTTCGCATGTTGTTTATGCCCATGTAGGACTTTAATTCATCTTACTACAAATGCTCTCCGGTCTCATCCCTCGAGCGGGGAGTATTTACCTCCGCCATTTGGGGGAGGTAATATTAGAAATGAAGGAAAAGCCAATAGCGATCCACCAGCATGGCCAATAGTCCCCAGACCGATCCAAGCACGATGCCTGCAATGACATCTCTTGGGTAGTGGACACCAACATAGATCCGTGTGAAACCGACCAGGGCAGCGACTGAATAAAGGGCAATTGAAGCTCCTATCCCCAACTGGAAATAATGGATGAACAGAGTCATCAGGAAAAATATTTGGGTGGTATGACCACTGGGAAAGGATCTCCCTTTTTCCCGCCAGCCAATAACGCGTGCCTTATCAAACGTGAGAAATGGACGGTCCCGGGCAGATAAGGCTTTGATGATTTCAACCAATATCCACAGGGAGATGGTTCCGAGGAGGATCTCTACGGCCAGGCGGCGATAACTCAGTATAAAGAAAAAGAGTGCAATCATAAACGCAACCAGCATATTTCCAAGCTGTGTTGTCAGCCACATTAAGCGATCCATCCATCCGGGATAGCGCCGCAAGTTAAACAGCCTAAAAATCTGCATATCCAGGCGCTGACCGGCAGACCATATCAAGGATAAGGTCAGTAATGCAAACAAAGCCAGCAAAACGACCAGTCCGCGTTGGGCACCCAGCGCGTGCCACAGGGACTTGCGGGCCGCGTCCGGCAGCCATGCGACTACCAGCACCAATCCAGCTCCCAGGAACAACAGGAATATGAACCGTCGTTGCTGGACGCCCGAAAAGGAAGTGCGGGTTTCCGTTGGGGGTAATAAAACTGGGTCAGGAATGTTATTTTTCATCGGCTGCCTGACGGGGAGCGATCACAGCTTCTGGTGTGGCTTGTTCTGTGACCTTTGAGCCAACCATGACAGCCAGGGCATGACGCTGCACACGGATGCTGAGCGATCCTTCTGCTAACATCAAACCATCCACCAGGATTGGCATGGCCGGATGGGTGTCGACATCCACTTTGCGCACCTGGTAATGTTGGATGCGTTCATCCTCCGGCTTATCTCCGCTCCCGGTAGCCTGGATGGCATATCCAAGCAGATCCATCTTGGACAGATCGGCGAAGAAGAGCACATCCAGCAAACCGTCATTCATGGAATCCGGGGTACCGACCTGGAAATGAGGTCCGATGTAGGGTGAGTTCGAGACCAATACCACGTGACCCAGCGTGTTGATCTCCTGCTTCCCATCCAGTACCAGGTGCATCTCGGCTGGCGGGGAAGACACAAGAGTTGCCAGTAGATCACCAACCCGTGACAGTTTACCGTGTTGGATATCATCGGCTGCCGGGAAGAGAGCTGACAGCAGTCCTACTGAACAAACTTCCAGGAAAGGCTGCTTAATTTCTCCGCATACAGCCAGGCCCACATCCACTTTGATGCGCTGGCCTGTGCGCAGGATGGCAATGGCAGCCGGGATATCTGACGGTATCCCCAGGCTGAGGGCTACATTGTTCTGCGTGCCGGTGGGGATAATTCCCAGGGTGGCGTTTGTGCCGGCCAGAATTCCAGCCATGACATCAATGGTGCCATCGCCTCCGCATACAACGAACATACGAATGCCAGCCTTTATGGCATTTTGAACCATGCCGGGCAGATCGCAGCCGGGCTCAACCAGGAAAGCTTCCGGTACAAGCTTCCAGGCCTGCATCTCACTGATCACATCCATAAGTTGCACAGGTGACTCTCCCGCCACCCCCGAACCTGGATTAAAGATGAGCTTGGCCCGCATGCGGCGTTGATTTGTGGTGTAAGTTTTCTTTTCATGGATCTCTTCCATGTTTTTTATCCCATGGCCAAAAATTCATCGGCCTCTTGTTTGATTTAAATACTCAGTCTAGCGTGATCAGACTGCCGCCTCTTTATTCTGCTGTCTCCGCTGATAATAGGAGACGCTCAAGTAAGCACCAAAGAGAAAGATAAGACCACTCAGATAAGCCCAGACCAGGAAAGCAATAATGGCTGCCACTGAACCATAGACCAGGTTCGATATGGAGATGTAAGTTGAAATAAAGGCCAAAAAGATTTTCTTGGCAATCTCCCACAGCAGACCGGCTCCAATCGCACCGGGTAAGATATCGCGCCAGCCGGAAGCTGCGTGCGGGAGCATGCTGTAGAGCGACATGAACAAGGCAATATCGAGCAATACAGCCACTACAAGACCGATCCCAGAACTGAACGGAATGGTTTGACCGGGCAACCAGGTGCGAAGATTGGTGACCAGGCTGCCGACAAACGAAGCCAGGAAAAGGATCGGGCCAACAAAGACCAGGACAAACAGGATCGACAGGCCGCGCTGCTTCCAGACAGGACGTCTTCGTTTATTTACCCAAATCTCATTCAGGGTTTGGGTGAGCGTATAAAATACGGTAGAGGCAGACCAGATCAGACCAGCGATAGCAACAATGGTAACAGGTCCGCGCGCCTGGATGATATCGTCAATATTCGTACCTAACAACGTTCCCAGGGCTGGAGCAATAAATTCCAGTCTTTGTACAATGATGTGCTGATCCATTAACGTACCAAGACTGAAACTGGCAATGGCGATGCTCAGGAGAGTTATTGGAAAGAGGGAAAAAGTGGCAAAGTAGGCTATGGCTGCGGCTGTGATCGCCGAGTTGGGCTTTAAAGTTTCCCTGGCTGCATGTGCCAAAATCCCCAGCCAGCCATGTGTCTGCTCGTCAAACTGGTGCATGCTGCGGATGCCCTGCTGCCAAAGTCTGGAAAAAGTGCCGGGTGTTTTGGGTGCAGTCATTCCACTATTCCAACCCGGATTGAGGTGGAACAAGTACCAAAGGTTCAGCAGTATCAACCGGCATAGCTGCTTGCAGGATGGGTTCGGCTTTCTCGATGAGGCTTCTAAGCCGCTCCATGCTGCTGGTCACCAGGTGCAAAGGGGGTTCATCCATTGCCTGGATGGTATCCCAAAGGCGGGCTTGCCGCTCTTTCAGATCTGAAACCTGGGCTGCAGCCTGTGAAACTGTCCGTCGGATCACCAGGCGGCTCCATAGGATCTGGCACACTACCGATAAAGGAGGCGCCACAATGAGACCGGCAATTCCAAAAGCATCTGCCAGGGCAATAAGCAGAACCACGGTCAGGATGGGACTATCCCATCTGCGTTTGAAGAGCCGTTTCTTGACCCATATTTCCAGGGATATAAAGACAACCAGCGCAAAGAGAGCCGTAATTAATCCGAGCTGCACACTGGTCAGCAGCCCCACCAAAAGAACTGGAATGATCACCAGGATTACTCCCACCACGGGAATCAAGCTTGCAAATGCTCCAGCCAGAGCCAGGAGAGCCGGGTAAGGAGACCCCAGCAGCCAGTAACCCAAACCTAAAACAAGCCCGGCCAGGAGGCTTTGAATGATCTCGCCGCGTATATAAGCGCCGATGTCAGGCTCGATCGTTCTCCAGGCGCCACGCGCCTTTTTGCGCAAGTCAGGTGGAAGCAATGAGAGCCAGAGTCGTTCGAAATGAACTTGATTGATGCTCCAATAGATGCTCAAGAATAAAATGACCAGTACCCCGCTTACGACACTGCCAATGCCCTGAGTGAAGCCAAGAATGGCTGGCAGCACGAGCTGCCCCTTATCACCGATAAGAGCTGCGAAGAGTTTGCTCGGTGGTGGCAGTCTCCCGATCAACGCTTGTTGGAAGAAACTGCCTTCCAACCATCCCGGCAGCAGCCACTTATCCCGTACCGATAAAGTTTGAATAAGCTGTTGGATCTCATTGATCGCAATTTCGCCAGTCAGGAAGAGTAAGAATCCGAAAGTGCCCAGGGCCACCAGGTACAGGAGAATCCAGGCCAGCCGCACGACAATGCCTCGCCCAACCAGGTGGGTGACCAGCGGGCGCAAGGCGGCTGCCAGCATTAGCGAGATCAACACGTAAATGACGACTATCCGGAATTGCCATAGGACCACCAGCGCCAGGAATGTGGTCATTACTGCTGCACCAAATCTTACCAGTTGCCTGGTCATGGTGTACCTGGTGTCTGGATCTGAGCCAAGAGAGCATCCAGGTCAGTTGTAATAGTCTCGATTTCATCCATCATCTTATCAATCTGCTTGATTCTCAGGACCGAACCTCCCTTGTTGAGCCGCGCCTGTTTGCGCAGATCTTGAGCCAGGTCTTGGGCTTCATAACGCAGCCGGCTGGCATAATCGCGTCCTTCGGAGACATCCGGTTCCATCTCTGCCGGATGAAAGACGAAGCGATCGAGTAAGAGTTGAATAATGGCTGCCATGGGAATTGCCATGAGCGCCCCGGCAATGCCGAACAAAGAACTGAAGGCAAAAATTGCCAAAAGGGAAACGAATGGATTGACCCCTACTGCCTTGTGCATAACGCGCGGCACCAGCAAGCTGTTTTCCAATTGTTGAATAATTACCGTGGAAACGATCACCCAGACGAGTTTGGCTGGTGCTATGGATAAAGCTACTGCCGCGGCAGGAATGGCGCCAAGCAACGGGCCAACCATCGGTACGGCTTCCAGGACACCTGCCAGGAATGCCAGTAACAGTGCGTTGGGTAAGCCAATGAGTAGATATGAAATCAGTGACAGGATGCCGATGACCAGGCAAAGGACGCTTTGTCCGGCAATATAGAATCCAAGCTTGGTTTCCATGGCCGAGATCATTTCACTGATATTCTCGCGCTGACCCGTTGGAACCAGCAGCAATAATGACTGGATCGTGCGTGGCCCCTCCAGTGTCCAATGAAAGGCCAATAGTAGAACCGCTGTGGCGATAAAGAGAACCTTAACCGCCAATGTCACGTAACCCAACATTTGCTCTGCGGAAGCCAGCACCTGTTCTCCGGTTTGATGAACTGGCTGCAGGCCGGGTAATGTCCATGGGAGGAACTGACCCATGCGTACGATCAATTGGTTGGGATTATTAACCAGCCAATCTCGCATGCCCTGGTAATAGCCCGGTATTGCGGCAGAAATCGTTGTACCTTGTTCGATGATCATCGGGAATAACAGCAACACAAAGCCAGTGACCAGGACCAGCAGCAGAATGTAAACAAGAATGACCCCCGTCAGACGGGGAAGCCCGTGTTGATGAAACCAGTTGACCAGCGGCCTGATGACTGTCCCCATCACAATGGAGATGAACAGGATGAAAACGACCTGGTTAAACCGGTAGAAAAGCCAAAAGCCAAGAGCGACAAAAACGAGGGTGAGAGTCGCCGTCACGATCCGCCGGAATGTCCAGTCATACGGTTGCGAAGGTGGTTGGAGGACCATACTTTAACCTCGAATTACTTCGGAAGAGCTGCAGATATCAAGGTTGGATATCTTTCGAAAATGATTGGGCACTTTACATGACACCTTTGTATCCTGATTAATCATCTTATCAACTGAGTGTATTGGGCGCAAGCAGCCGGAAAAAAAGCGGTTCATTTGATGCGCGTTGCATAAACAATTGTGCGGTCATCGAAATTGCCGGTGATAAAGTTCGTAGCGCAGGTGATAAGCGTCAGGTGGGCGAGACCATCCAGGGATGGCTGTGGTCCAGTACCGGCAACCGGTCCGGCACCGAAGATCCGTGTCAGCACCGCCGGGTCGGTAGACTCCTTTTGGGAGATAACCTCAACCTCGTCAACAATGAAGAGCATGTCTATGGAGGTTCTTTGATCACGGACGATGATCAGTGCGCCGGTATGGATTTCCCGGAGGTAACGGAAAGCTCCGGGTTTTCCAAGCGGATCGGTGATGTGTCCGGCAAAGGTGGCTGTTCCCACCTCACCCGGAATGCCGCCGCCGCGATACCAGAAGGCAGAATGCCAGAATGGACTGCCAACCGAACTTGTTGGTGCATCCATTACGTTCCATTCTGTAAGACCGACTCCAATAACGGGGACATCGATATTGAGTGAAGGGATCTGAAGCTCGAGCGGTACGTCCACCGGTCCAGCCCATAGGTCCAGGTCTGCATCAAAAAGCGGCCCGGGGGCAAAGAGGGTGGGTGTCGGAGAAAGGGTCGCCGTGGCTGTGGGTGTAACTGTCTGTATTACAGTCGGTTGCATGATCGATAAATACACCGGAGACGGGGTCAGCCCAACTTGAACCTCTCCCGTCTCCTTGTTTTCGTATCCCACAAGCCCTGCTGCAAGTACCATACCTGTCAAGAGATATTTGAGCAGGCTTCGGCGTGGGGATTTACTCATAGATCTCGTAAAAAGTTGATGTTATTTTAACAAATGGGTACGGCGGTATTCTCGAACACCCAGGGCTAAAAACATGGCGCTGAAACCACCCACGACCACCAAACTCCAGGGGAATGCCTGGTTTTGTATGGGTCCTCCGCCAGTGGATGGAAGATTACTGATACCCGGCAAAAGCGTGGCTGTTGCTGCAGCGGCTGTGTCCGTTGCTGTGTCCGTAGGTACACCGGTTGGTACATCCGTAGGTACATCCGTTGGAATCACACCAGCACAGGACGGCCCGGAGATGTTGTTGTTGATCAGAGTCACATTACCCGTTAGCGCCAAAGCCCGCCCATCCAGGCTGGCGGCGTCACCGAACGTTATACTGGTGCTGGCGATGATCGTTCCTACAAACGAACCACCAACGATACTTGCGCTGCTGGCGTCATGCCAGAACACATCGCAAGCCCTGGCTCCATTGATCAGGTTGACTGAGCCGCTTGCCGTGAGACCATCCGTCAGGAAGATATAGACGCCCGGGCCATCCAGGGTGAGTGTTCCTGGTAAAAGAGACACTCCTGGCACTGTATATACACCTGGGACCAGGTTGGCTCCAGTCAGATCACTTCCCAATGTAGTTCCTGGCCCCTGGCCTGCCAGGTTATCGAAAGCGGTGGAGGCATCTGCCTCGGCTCCGTTCACTTCCGGAGCCAAGACCTGCGCTAAGGCTGTCCCCGGAGGAAAGCCAGTGATGGAGCTGTCAGCTCCAACGTTTCCGGAGAGTACAGAGTTACCGACATTGGTTACCCCTGCCTTACCGAGAACAGAAAAACTCGCCGCCGCGCCCAGATCGGGTGAAGTGGCTGCCAGCGAGCTTGCCGACACCTTGAAAGATAAACCTGTCATCGAGAGGATTACCGACAGGATGAGAGTGGTCGTTAGTAACTTTTGTTTGTTCATTTTATTTGACCTCCTGCCAAAGAACATAGAACCAGGGGATGAGATTAGTAAATATAAAATATCCCTGGAAAGGCAGCCTGTCAGGCTGCCTTTCCAGGCTTTAGATCAAGCGTATCTATATGATATGTAACAGATTCAAAATGACCAGGATGACCACGATCACAAGCAAGACGTGAACGGCATTTCCGGTTTGTGGAAAGCTGGGGATGACTCTCGAGCCAAAAAAGCCGAGCAGCCACAGGATGAATAAAATTACAATGATAGTCCACAACATGAGATTTCTCCTTTTGAGTAAGGCTGACCGCTCCCAGGATTGGGAACCTGTAGACTGTGAAGTCTATTCAGACTATAATTCATCTTACAATACAATCTCCCCGACCGCATCCATCGGTCGGGGAGTATTTTTCTCCGCCAGTTGGGGGAGGCCCTGGAAACACCCGAAAAGGTGGAGAAGAGGTGGTAAGGGATTAATTCTTATTTTCGCCGGTTTTTCAAGCTACTCCTGCCAGACAAAGCTGACGTTTGATCTAGCGGCCCAGCAGGATGAAAATGCCGGCTGCTATGGCAAGGAGCGCCAGGAGAACGCCCAGGCCGCCAATCGAGAGTAACGAGAATAGCCCCGAGAGAATGAGCCAGATGGCCAGCAACAGAAAACCTATGTTTTTGGTGAATCTCATTGTAGTATCCTTTCTTTTTATGTATGAAAACCAGAGATGGCTTAGCGGATCAAATTTCCAGACGAGAGTTCGTTAATGATCATGAACCCTGGTCGCAGCGCTTTGGTTTTTCAACTTTAGCCTGACAACGCACGCCGTTACCAGCATCAGGAAGCTTCGATCGCTTTTTTCCCGGCCTGGGCGGCTTCGGATACTTGATCCAATTGTTCGACCACCAACGCCTGGCCCTGTTCCAATAATTCTCTGGCTTTCTGGCGTCCACCGGACGTGATTTCGTCAGTTTTCAGACGGACCTGCTTCATGGTATCTTCCACCATCCCGGTTGTCCGGTCGCGTAGTTCGATCCCTCTTTCCATGATCCGCTTGCGGGTATCTTGTCCGGATTTCGGCGCCAGCAATAGCATCGTCACTGCCCCGGCCAGGCTGCCGACCAATATACCGGCTAAAACGCTGAAAATATTCGTACTGTGGATTTCTGGTACTTTCTTCTTGGTGAACATTCTGTTTCTCCTAAACTGGTGTCTCGATTGATCGTTTCGGTTACCGGTTTAATTACTGGAAATTTAATCATGAGGATTCTCAATAAAGAAACCAGCTTCCTTTTGTTCTGCCTCCGTCAACAGGATCAGGTCAGCCAACCATTTGAAGATGTTTTCGTAAACCTGGTGGTTGACTAAAAAACTGGCTGGTTCTTGTGTTTCGAATGCTTGTTGATCGACGGAATGATCCATGCGTGCCTCTAAGGTTTATGGATTATGAAGATGCTCTTCGCTTGACGAAGTTTGAGTGGTTGACACAACGGGTCCATGCGGGCGGTAAAAGATCAACCAGACTACTCTTTCGATGGCCCACGCGATCAGGGCGTATACCGCCATAGCGATCAGGGTCGCAATTTCCAGCACCATGCCGCCAGCTGAAGGTTCCGCTGTCAACCCTGCAAAGGGGAGCAGGAACAGCGCTGTGAAACCATAAATAAATGCAGCGATCGGGCTGTCCGGATTGGCTGCGATCAGCTTCAAGGCAAAGCGCAGCGCGAGCAGGACCTCGAGGATTCCCAGGAAAAGCCAGATCAGCTGGGTGGCTTTGAAGGTAAAAATACGTCGTTCCCTTTCCGGTTCTTTTTGGGTCGTCTGAACTTCTGAAACTCTGTTTTCTGTCATTTTAATCCTTCTTTCTTTTTGAACCTGGTTTGGTATCGTCTCAATAAAGAGGGGGGAAGTGGGGTGTTTTTGGCTGACTCTGCCAGTAAAAAACACCACAACCCAGATTTTTTAGAAGATACCTGGTTTGGATAAAATATTTCGTGAAACGATCCGGCTTAGTGACTGCCTCTACGAAACAGGCGGAGGATCGCCAGCAGGATGATGGATCCCAGGAGTGTGACCAGAAAGGTTCCAACGGTGAACGCATCATTGATCGTCCCAACTTTGAAGATGGGGCTGAGGAAGTAACCTGCCAGGAATGCTCCCAGGACGGCCACAATAATATTGATCAGCAGGTTTGAGCGGTCATGCATGAGTTCAGTCGCAATCCAGCCGATCACCGCGGCAACGAGAAGGTAAACAAGAATGTTCATTTTTTTCTCCTTTAGGTATGATTAATGAATGCTGCAACCCCTTCCCAGGCGGGAACAGGTTGGAGCTGGATTTTCGATTATTTATCGGGGGTGGCAACCGTATTTTTCTTTAAATGGGTCTCATACTCGGTCACGCGCTTATCGATCTCGTCAACCGCGCGCTGGCGGGTGTAGCCATACTTTTCCTGAAGCAAGCCGGTGAATACATCGAATTTCCCGGCAGCCCGGTCCAGGTCGTCGTCAGTGAGTTTGCCCCACCAGGCTTTGGCCTCGCCTCGGATTTGTTTCCACTTGCCTTCGAATACATCCTTGTTCATGTTTGTTCCTCCTGATCATTTTTAACATCTGCCTCTTTTGCGCCAGCCGTTCGGGGCAAATTAATGTGCCGGTTGTTCAAGCCCTTCCCGTCCGCTATTTGGCTGATGTTAATGGGAACGCTTGCGGCCACGCTGCGCAGGCGATCAGCTACACGCTCAGGCGATTCGTTCTTACTGATAAAAGCATCCGCGCCGGCGGAAAGGGCAGCCTGCTGCCGGGCATCCAGATGGCTGATGAGCACGACAATAATTGCATTTGAACAGGCCTGGCGGAGGACAGACAGGGCCTGTACTCCCAGATCGACCGGGAGCAAACCCCAATCCACGACCAGCATGTCCAATCGAGTTGCAGGAGCCCGGGCTAATGTGGTCAGCCAGTCTGCCGCTTCACCGACAACATCCATGGAGAGATCCTGCAGCATCACGCGCAAAGCATTGCGCTCAACTAATTGAGCATCGGCGAGAAATACACGAGTCATAAAACCATCTTACAAGCAATACTCCCCGGATGCATCCATCAGCCGGGGAGTATTGGCCTCCGCCACTTGGGGGAGGAGATAATAAGCGAGTGGTAAGGTTCAGCTGGTTGCCAGTGCTATTGCAGGAATGGCCATGCTCTGATGGTTGTGCAAAAGGCGGAGCTTGATCCCATTTGCCAGCAAGTGAAATAATAGTATATAGATAAAGCAATGAGGATGATCGCCAGGAGCCAGACGATATTTCGGAAAAATTTGAAGAATATCAGCAGAATGATGGCGCCTCCCACCGATACCAACAGGGCAGGGATGCTAAAATTGCTTTCGTTAATGGTACTGACATTGAATAAGGGGCTTAGGATGTAGCCTCCTACAAACGCGCCCACGATGCCTACGATAATATCTCCAATCAAGCCCTGCCGCTTATTCCTCCGCATGATGATACTGGCTACCCAACCGACCAAAGCCCCTGCGATGATCCAAATGACAAAATTGATCATTTTATTCTCCTGGTTAACAGTAATGAAACATTAGTCTGCCAGGAAAAGCGCCTGCATCCTGGCAGACGGGATTTCGTGCGATTGATAAAAGCCGGATTATCCGGCGGGAATTCTCTTCAGTCAGTCTTCGACAGCAAATGTGATCTTCAACTGAACCCGGTATTCCTTGATTTTTCCTTCGTCGTCCAGCAGAACCTGCTGGTTTTCGATCCAGGCAGACTTGAGATTCCTGAGTGTTTTTTGAGAGCGTGCAATGCCCATCTTTAAGGCATCATCAAAACTCTTCGGGGAAGATGCGATGATTTCAGAAACTTTGGCTACAGACATGGAATTTCTCCTTTTGTTAGGGTTGATATAGGTTTGAGGTTTTATTAAAACATGAGGAACAACAACGCCCCAACGGCTATGAATGGTAAGGTCAGCATAAACAGCTTCGATAAACACCCGGACTTGGATTTAACGCCTCCGGCAATACTTTTTCCTCGTTCCTTTAGCCGGAAACCGCCTCCAAACTTGGACGTCTTTCCTCTCCCCGATTTATGAGAGCGAGATTTCATTGAAGACGATCCCTTGTTTGCTTTACCAGCACCTGATTTTTTTGGCATGCTCTCTCCTTTACTTACTCTTTCTCATCCGCACATCATTTAATAGCAGGTGAAACGCAGATCTCCCTTCAGATTTGGGACCGACTCAACAGAATGCTTGTTATAATTCATCTTACAACAAACACTCCCCGGACCGCATCCATCGGTCGGGGAGTGTTCATCTCCGCCACTTGGGGGAGACTGCAGAGGGGGTCAGGGAATGATGCGGTTGCGCAGCGCCAGGGCGACGGCTTCTGTGCGGCTGGCAACCCCCAGCTTGGACAGGATATTACTGACGTGGGATTTGATGGTGGAAGGGCTGACGATCAACCTTGCGGCGATCTGGGTGTTATTCAACCCCTCGACCATCAAGACCAGCACAACAAGCTCGCGCTCGGTCAGGTCAAAGCCGGGTGGCGGGGGTTGGGAGGCGGCATGCACCAGCACCTGGGCGGCCTCGGGAGAGAGCGTGGCACGGCCGGCATGTGCGGCCCGGATGGCCCTGGCCAATTCATCGGCTGATACATCCTTGAGCAAATAGCCGATGGCTCCAGCCTGCAGCGCCCCCTGGACCAGGGATTCCTCTTTGAAACTTGTCAAAGCCAGCACCTGGATCGATCCGAACTGCTGGCGGATGAGCCGGGTTGCAGTGGCTCCATCCATGTCTGGCATGACCATATCCATTAAAATCACATCTGGTTGGACTTGAGCACACAGTTGAATGGCAGCCTGCCCGCCGGAGGCCTCGCCCGCCAGTATAAAGTCATCATACACTTTCAAGAAGGTTGCCAGGCCTCGGCGCACCATCGTATGATCGTCCACGATCATGACACGGATGGGTAATGAAGGAATCGTTGTCATTGGGCCTCCTGTTTCGGGGGTCCCGGCCAGCACAGGGTGATCTTGGTGCCATGACCTGGCTGGCTGGAAAATGTAAGCAAAGCCCTCACGGCTTCGGCCCGCTCACGCATCATTCCCAGCCCATAATGACCGGGTGCCGTAATCTCATTTGGGTCGAAACCATGGCCATCATCGCGAATGAACATTTCCACCGAGCTGACCACTGCCACCTGGGGAAAACCAGTATATTTTATAAGGGTTGGTGCCTGTACCGCACCGGTATCATTTGATTCACCTGTCTCATATTGCAGATCGATCTCCACATGGCTGGCTCCGGCATGTTTGGCAATATTGTTAAGAGCTTCCTGGCAGATACGGTAGAATGCCACCTGGATCTCCGGGGGTAGAACATGATCTCCCGCGTTGTTCACGCTGACCGTGATGTTCGTCCGGCCTGTGAAGGCGTTGGCCAGCTGCCGCAACAGGTCGCCCAGGCTGCTGTCAGTCAGGACTGAAGGACGTAGTTCCGCCAGAAGTTCGCGCATTTCAGCCAGTGCACCGCGCGTCAACCGGCGCAAATCCTCCAGCGATTGCCGTGCCTCGACCGGGTTGCGCTCCCACAATCTTGGCAAAACTTCGGCGATCAAGCCGGCTGAAAAGAGCGATTGGTTGACAGCATCGTGCAGGTTCCGCGCCAGGCGCTGGCGTTCCTGCAGCGCAGCCAGCGCCCGGGCTTGTTCGTACAGTTCGGCATTAACCATTGTGATGGCGACCTGGTCGGCCATCGACAGGGCCAGGCTGGCATGGTGGGCAGTGAAATGGTTCCGCCGGGTATGAGCTACACCCAGGCCGCCGATGATACGTCCCTGGACAGCCAGGGGTACCCACATCCATGAACCCACGCCATCCAAAAGGAAAGCTGCTTCCCCATTCAGAAGCAAACGGAGAAACTCGGCCGCCGGGTCGGCGCTGATTATATTGGGGATACGGATCGGCTGGTGACTGTTGAATAAGGTCGCCAGGGTTTTGGGACCCTCCAGGCGAATTTGGAAAGGAACATCATTTTCCAGTTTATTCGTCATGCTGTCTGCCCCCCCAGAACCATCCGGGGCTGTATTGGAAGCGGGACTACCTCGCCCCGTTCCAGAACCGGGACTACCTCGTCCCGTTCTAGTACCGGGACTACCTCGCACAGCCAGGGCTGTCAGCGTCGAGTCGGTCAGCCCGAAAAGAACCGCGTGTGTGTAAGCGATGATCTCCCGCAATTGATCCAGGATCAAGCCCGGCTGGAGCTCCAATGTGGAGGCCAGGGTGTGCGAGATCTCCAATAATGTGGATTGCTCACGGGTACGAATTTCGAATTGCTCTTGAAGATGGTCTTCCGCCTGGATGCGCTTGCTAACATCCCGCAGCACACCCAGCAGGCAAGGCTTGTCTTGAAAGGAGAATGGCGTTCCGCGCCACTCGACGTGAAACGGCGAGCCATCCCGGCACAGGTGCAGCGCCAGCGTGTCGAATACCGCACCGGATCGAAATGAGCGCAGGTAGTCCTGGAATATATGCTGACTGCTGGCGTGGATGAAAGTTGCCGGGAGGATCCCGAGAAATTCTTCCCGAGTGTAGCCATGCATTGCGCAGACTGCAGGGTTGGCTTCAACCACGCATCCGGATTCAAGATCGATCATGATCAGCCCGTCTGTAACAGCATCAAAAACACTTCGATACTGCCATTCTTTTTTTTCAGACTGCGGGAGCTTAGGTTTTTTGTTCAGGATGGTCACCTCTTGCGCCGAGTTCAATGGCCTGAAGTCGTTGGATCTCAGCCAATACATCTTCCGGTTTGGTCTCCATTTCAAGGTCTGCCAGTTCACTTTCGTGATGGTCTACGATACCCAAATTATCTTGAATGGCGTCCAACATTTGCAGCACACGGGTCAATTCATGCTCGGTTAGCAGCCCAATGTGTAAATCCAGGTCGGCACGCCGTTCAGTCTCTTCACCCATGCGGTTTTGACTGATGAGCACAAATGTTGAAAGAAAAATTGCTTCCAGCGATACAATCATGGTCAGAAGTCCGTAGGGGAATGGGTCAAAAGGACGTAGGCCAAACGGCCCGGTGTTAAGCAGGATCCAGATCCCAAACCATACGATATGCACATAAGCAAAGATCATCCGTCCCGAAAAGGAGGTGATGGCGTCAGCAATCCGGCCTTGCAGGCCGCGTTCACGTGCGGCTTTTGTACGAAGATGGATGATCGTGCGAATATTCCGTTCGATCACTTTACTCAGTGCCGGGTTGTCTTGTTCGCTGGCTTTTTTTTCTTCTGGTTTTAGCCGGGTGGGGTGCATGAGATGACAATCCTTTCAGTTTGTTTTCCTAAAAGGTCATAATAATTATAATATTTATTCCAAGGAATTATAAATCAATTTTTTTAAAATAACCTCCCTCATTAACACCAGAACTTCATGTTGCCACCTGTCATCCACTGGACGAATCGTGCTGCCTGACAACGAATATCCATCCAGCGGTATCTGCTGGATGCGCCCTGGTTGTATTGTGTGATTTCTATTGTTTCTCGCCTTAGGTATCTACTCACGTCCATAATTGCGATTAATTCCACAGTGGCAGAACGCTGCTGTTCAATGTAAAAAAGCTCTATCTTCTGTCTTTGCGAGGAGCACATACGCACTGGCTTATCGTGTCCTCCCAGCGACGCCGGAGACCCCGATGCTTTTTGGGGTGGCAATCCCCTTGCCGGAGAGGAGACTGCCACGCTGCGCTCGCAGTGACAAAATCTGATATGGTGAGTAGATACCACCTTAGAGATGCCCAAAATAGCTTCAATAACCAGGCGCACCATCCAACCCGCCGAGCCAGAGTACCGGGGTCCAGCCACCCATCCCGATGTGAGGCGACACACCGTAAATATCAGAAGCGATTACAGGGATTACATTATTTATTGCGCCGCTATCCCAGATGACAGTCCTGACAGCCGTTATCCTTTCCGTGGGCACAGGATCGGGTCGTCTCTAAGGAGAGGACATATCGGGGCTTCCCGTACCCCCAACCTGGACCGTATCGTCAATAAAAATACCTCCCAGGGCATCACCGCCGGGCTTGGCGCCGGGCGCACCGGGGGCGCTCAGGGCCAACACGGCATAATCCACAAACAAGCGGTTACCCACGCTGGCATCTTGGTAAATAATGACACCCACCATTCCAGAAGTAAAACCGGAATAGTAGCCGTAGATTACCCGGGTGCCGTTAATAAAGAATTGTACATAATGGGTGGATGAATTGTAGGTCACCTTCAATATATTCGAACTGGTGGAGATCAATGCGGAAGGGGTCCAATCCACAAGAGAATGCCAGACGCCGCCGTCATATTTCCCAATATGGTAGCGACCGGTATCGGCAATAAAGAAATAATATCCGTTATTCCAGCTTCCATTGGAGCCAAGCGGTAAAGGAGCGCCGTTGAAATAGAGGCCATATGGACAGTTTGCGCAACCCGTGCGACTCAACTTGACCTGATAGGTAAAGGTGTCATAGTTGTATTTATGCCTCGAACTGACATACTTATTGGCGAGACCTGGCGTCTGATAGAATCCACTGGCTACACTCCAAGAACCATTCTGGGGGATCCAGCCGGAGGCATCGCTCGTAAATTGGGAAACAAATGCGGATGAGGCCACGGTGAAGCTCTTGTTTGCACTGTAGGCATTCCATACCCCGCCCATATAGGCGCGTACTTTCCAGGTATATGCGCCATTGCTCAGAACAGTCGCGGGTGTATTTGAGCAGGTCGTGCTGCTGGAACCACAGGTGGTGGGATTGACCGTCAGCGCATACTTGAGGGTGGTACCCTGGTAGAGGGCATACCGGTACAGCGCTGCTCCAGATAATTTGGTCCAGGTGTAGGTTGGGGTCGGATCCGTGATCGTGCCAGTGGGAGTTTGCGGGGTAGGGACAGCGGCGGTCAGGACAAGGTTTAGATTTACCTCTTCCCCGGCATGCGCCACTGCCCGGTCCTGGAAGCTCAACAGGCTGAACATCAACCCCAGGACCAGCAATATGTTTAGGAATTGATACCAACGGGACTTTCTGGCTGCACTCAATTTAGTAACCACAATAACCTCCTCCTGAACAAATGATCGGTTTTAGCGATTAAGTAACGGACATCCTTATGTTCATCATCCTGTACATTGGCGTGTTTTCAGTTGCATGTCTTCCTTGTCAAAAAAAATAGAACCTGGGGATAAGCCAGGTTAATATGGAAAGGAATGAAAAGACCGGGAATCAATCCTGCTAAACTTCGGTAACCTGACAGTTAATTTCGGAATATCCTTCATCAGACCCTTGTTTTTATGTCACCACCTTTCGTTGACTTTACCTCCAGGGTTAGATAAATTATATAATATTGAAGTTTGAAAAACAAGTGGGAATTTACACAAAGTTGAAACCTTTTGCTTTGCTTTCTGAAAAAACCTTCAACCATGATTATTTTCTTTTTCATTAAAAAGACAATTTCATTTGTACTTGCATTTCCAGTTTTTAGAGCCTTCCGGTTCGACACCAAAAGATTGGATTTCAACATTTAGCCTGGCAAAGCTGCGCGGGTTTTTTTTGAGAGGCGGTATCGCTCCGGCTGCGTCGTATTGCCCTCATCCACCAGCAGAGTGGTGCCGGTGACGACGGAGGAGGTTGCCAACGGCAAGGTCTCAGGCCGCCTGTCGGCTTTGTAAATTTTGGATGATTTTCATTACCCGGTTGTAAATTGATATTATTTACCCTATAATCATTGATGGATTATTTAAATAGACTGTGAAAAAAGGAGAACAACCATGATCCATTGTCATAAGTGTAAAACGCAAAATCGAGCGGATGCCCAAAAATGCAGCCAGTGCGGGAAGGATCTTTTACCCGGTTCGGGTTTTGGTGAAAGGGCCTCCGGGTTTGGGTGCATGATTGTACTGGCTGCACTCTCCATACCAATCATGTACTTTTGTTCCCAATCCGCCATCGCGGTCGGAGAAGGAACAGGCTTCAGCACTGCCCTGTTGATTTTGGGACCCATATTTGCTTTGATGTTCCTTCTATTTGGATTAATCCTTGCATTCCGAAAAGTGCCAATGTATGAGCGTTACCAAAAACGTGCCGAGCGGCATATCCTGCTCGACCCGCAGCAGGCTCTTGTGGATTTTACACAAGCAATTGCCAACCTGCCTAATAAAACAAGTGCGATCCGCCTCAAGCTCTTGAAACAACGGGCAGAATTATATACACAACAGGAAATGCACAATGACGCCCAAACTGACTATAGACAGGCGCTGACCCTGGCGGATGAACTGTATAATACTCAGCCACAAAAGGAAAAATTGCAGTATCTGGAAGAACGCGTTAATCTGTTGGAGAAATTGGGGCGGCAGGATGAAGCAGACCTGGAAGGACTTAACTATACCTACCTTGCAGAAAAAGCGTTACCGGAAAAAAAGATTGCCATGGGTGTTAGAGAGGGAATTGAGCAGGCTAACACCGATTCTAAACGAAATGATATCCATACAAAGCGCAAGGCAATTCTGGATCGAGGCCGGTTCAAAGCCCTGGGATATTGCCGCAAGTGCAAAACAGCGGTTGAGCTTGATCATACCTTACGCTGCAAAGTAAATGCAATGCACGATAAGGTTAAATCAATCCGGTTTGTGCGGGTGGAGGAAATGGACAGGGTGAAACAGGAAATTTCAGCCTCGCGATAATTTTGTTTGCAGCATGACAATTGCAACCAATTTACACCAGATTTTGAATCTCTGGAAAAGCCATCTATTGCGCTGTATTACCCCCATCCACCAGCAGGGTGGTGCCGGTGACGAAAGAAGAGTCGTCGCTGGCCAGGAAAAGCACAGCCCGCGCGATCTCGTCCGCGCTGGCGAAGCGTTTCATCGGCAGGTACCCGGCTGATTCGCACAAGGCTTCCTCATATGTGACCGCACCCGAACCCTGGAAATAGCCCTGTTCCAGCCAGCGCTCCACGAAGGTATCTCCCGGGCAAACCGCGTTGACACGGATGCCCTCCTGGGCGTGATCCAGCGCCATGCTTTTGGTCATCAGCACCACGGCACCCTTGCTGGTGGCATATGCCAGGGCATCTTTGGCACCGACCACACCCCAATCTGAGGCATTGTTGACGATGACACCCTTGCGCGCCGCGCGCATATGCGGCAGCACCAGACGGCTCATGCGCCAGACCGCAGTCACGTTCAACGCCATCAAGCGCTCCCAGTCGGCCTCACTGGTGGATTCGGCAGTGCCCTGCATGACCACACCGGCATTATTAAAGAGGATGTCGATCTGACCGAACTGTCGCATGGTCTCGTCCACGACGCGCTGGCAATCTTCCAGCCGGGAATGGTCCGCCTGAATAAAGACAGCCCGGACTCCCATCTGGCGGGCTTGTTCCGCCACCTCTTCCCCCAGCCCGGCGCGGCGCCCGGTGATGACCAGGTCTGCTCCCTGGCTGGCAAACAGCAGGGCGGTGGCTTTACCAATGCCGGAGGTGGCGCCGGTCAGGATGGCAACCTGGCCGGATAATTTAGGAGTATTCAACCTGCTCCTTAAATTGTTGACCTTTTGGATATGATGACAGGGATATAAGAAATTCTCTTGTTAAACCATTTTACCATTCTCCCCCTGCTGTATCGGCATGTTGGCCAGCAATTCTGAGAGAAATGAGTGCTTTGCACCTGGTGCGGAGAAGTCAATAGGAGAATTGCTCCATAATAACAATGCGTGTATCTACTCACGTCCATAATTGCGATTAATTCCACAGTGGCAGAACGCTGCTGTTCAATGCAAAAAAGCTCTATCTTCTGTCTTTGCGAGGAGCACATACGCACTGGCTTATCGTGTCCTCCCAGCGACGCCGAAGACCCCGATGCTTTTTGGGGTGGCAATCCCCATGCCGGAGAGGAGACTGCCACGCTGCGCTCGCAGTGACAAAATCTGATATGGTGAGTAGATACCAATGCGTCATGTAAATGCAAAAAGACTTTCGGAATTACAATAGTCTTTTATGAATCCACTTCCTTCACATAAAAGCGGTAGCGCTTGTAGATCTTGGCGCCCATGCGGTGTGCAAGGGGAAAGGTATCGGTGTTGTCTTCGCCGGTCAGGGACAAGTCGGCCCACTTATAGCCTTTGGCAGCCAGGCGTTGGGCCATTTCGGCGAAGAGCAGCACGCCCACGCCTGTATCCCAGTATTCCGGGGGTACCACGATACTTTTAATGGCGATGCTTTCAGGTTTGAAGCGCGCATAGCGCAGCAGGCGCAGATAATCCCAGGGGTGGCGCAGGCCGTTCAAATGGATGAAGACCTCGTTCAGGTTGGGGATGCCCGGGAACCAGCCGACCGCCTGCCCGTCGATCTCGGCGAAGAGCACCAGGTCGGGATCGACCACCTCCAGCATGGGCAGCACCATAGCCTCAATGGAGGCACGCGTATAAGGTGTGAAGTCCGCCATGTGTGCCAGGCCGCGGTTCTGCAGGTCGAGGATGCGGTTGATCTCCCCTTCGTAATCCTTCAGGTCTGCACTGCGGATGGTAATGTTCTTGCGCGTGGCGATTTTCTCCGCCAGGCGCAGCATGTGCTGGATCTCCGGCTTGTCCAGGTCCACGTCGATCTCGTAAGCCAGCCCGTCTTCTCCGTATTTGCTGAACCCGAAACGCTCAAAAAAACCCGGGTAATAAGCGGGGTTGTGCCCGCAGTAAACCGCGGGCGGGCGGGTGCGGCCTTCTATTAATATACCGCGTGACTCCTCCCGGTCCAGGTTAAAGGTTCCCAGGATGCGCTTTAACTTATGCTGCCAGGCCCAGTCTTCAGCCCGGGTGAACAGGTCCCGGGCAACGCTGAAATCTTCCACGCATTCAAAGAATCCGATGCTGCATTCCCCAAATCCATGGGCGCGCGTGGCGGATTGGTCTTCGGCGCACGAAATGGTGCCGACCGGTTTACCATCCTGCCAGGCCATGAACAATTCAGCATAGCCATCCTGGAAGAATTTGCCGCGTTTGGGGTCGATCAGCTTGCGGCGCTCGGGCAGAAGCGGCGGCACCCATAGCGGATCCCCCTTGTAGATGCGCCACGGGAAGGTTAGAAAGAGCTCTTTTTCATGGCGGGTGTGGACAGGCTTGATCTCGATCCGGCTCACTTGGCCTCCATGCTTTTGGCTTTGCGCCGGGCTTCCAATTCTTTGGCGATTTCAGAGTAGTTTTCGCGCCCAAGTGGATACAAAATGGCGAATAAGATGCCCAGACACAGCATAACTGCCGGGATGGGACCTGTCACAATGCGAATGCCGGTGATGGCGCTGGCGGGTTGTGTGGCGCTGCTGGAGATGTATCCGCTGGCATCCAGCACCAGCAGGGAAAGCGGGATGGCAATGGAAGAAGCGATCTTGGCTGCCAGGGTGATCAGGCTGTAGAACATGCCCTCATGACGCTCGCCGGTTTTCCACTCCCCCCATTCGATGGCATCCGGCAGGATGGACCAGGGCAGGATGTGGGCAGCCGAAACCCCAATGCCTGCCAGGACGCACAGAAACATGAGCAGGGCTATGGGGGAACCCGGGCCAAGCGTGATGAGCAAAAGCTGCACCACTGCCCAGAAGGAGATCCCTGCGATGTAAGCGTAGCGTTTGTTCATCTTTTTTGAGACAAATTCCCACAGCGGCAGGGCAAAGATGGCTACCACGAAGATGGTCCCCATGATCAGGTCAGACTGGGATTCACGCCCAACCACCCACTTTATATAGAATAAGAGAATGGTCTGCAGGATATCCATTGAGACCATAGTGAAAAGATAGATGACCAGCCCAAAGACGAAAGGCCTGTTCTTCAAGGCGGCCCGCATGGATTCGAGGATGCCCGGTTGTTTCAACTGGCTGAACTCGGCGCGCTCGCGCGTTCCAAAAAAGACCAGCAGCAGGGGGATGGCGGACGCCAATCCAAAAGTGGCGCCCATCAGCAGGATCCGCCCGGCATTCTCAGGCCGGAAGCCCTGCACGATGATGAGCGGCAGGGTAAAAGCCAGCAAGCCTCCCAGGATTGAAAAGAACATGCGCGTGGTGGTGAGCGAGGTGCGTTCATCATAATCCGAGGTCAATTCGGGGGTCAGGGCAAAGTAAGGCATGTAGACGAACGTGGCGGCGACGTCAAAGGCCATGTAGGCTGCTGCATAGTAAACTGCCAGGGCAACCTGGCTCTGGAAAGGGGGATGCCACCATAGCAGGACATAGACCAGGGCGAAGGGGATGGCACCAAACAAAAGGAATGGCCGCCTGCGCCCCCAGCGCGTACGCGTGCGGTCGGAAATGTAACCGATGATGGGGTCGTTGATGTAATCGGAGGTGCGCCCGATAAAGATGGCTGCCGCAGCTACCGCAGGAGTCAGCCCGACCACATCGGTTAAAAAGATGGCGAAATAGGCGGCAATGATGGTGTAGGTCAGGCTGAAGCCAACATCCCCTACTCCGTACATCCATTTATCCCGGCGGGTCAACTTCTTTTGCATGTTGGCGGCTCCTGTAATGAAGATTTATGGTATCTACTCACGTCCATAATTGCGATTAATTCCACAGTGGCAGAACGCTGCTGTTCAATGCAAAAAAGCTCTATCTTCTGTCTTTGCGAGGAGCACATACGCACTGGCTTATCGTGTCCTTCCAGCGACGCCGGAGACTCCGATGCTTTTTGGGGTGGCAATCCCCATGCCGGAGAGGAGACTGCCACGCTGCGCTCGCAGTGACAAAATCTGATATGGTGAGTAGATACGATTTATGTTATTAAACCCGCCGGAGAGGCCGGGTTGCGCTGAGTTTTCAGGGCTCTTCCCGATAATTTGGAGGCATGTTTCCCCTTCTTAAAGAAGATATTTTTATGGATCTACAGGGAGATGAAAACCAGTGCGACCAGTGCGCACAGGATGCCGATCATTTGCGAGGGAGTGATTTTTTCTTTTAAGACCACACGGGCCAATGCCACGGTCGAACCAGGGTAGAGCGAACTGACGACCGCGGCCATGTCCAGGCGGCCTAATTGAGAGGCAAGTATATAAAACACATTGCCGGCTGTGTCGAGCAGGCTGATCAGACCGATGTTCATCCAGTGTTTACGATCAGGCAGCCAGGACTGGCGCCTCAGGGTTGTGTACAGCAGAAGGCTGGGGATCGAACCGAGGCGGGTGGCCACCACCGGCCAGATGACCGCATGGTCGCTGGCTTGGTGCATGCCCACAAAGAACAAGCCAAAAAAGATGCCGGATAGAACCGGCAGGCGCAGTTTTGCGAGGAAGTTCGCCAGGCTGATCTTTCCGCTTTGCGCGATCAACCAGATGGCCACCAGCGCCAGGGCAAAACCGGTCAGCATATACACACCGGGCAGGCCTTCTGTCCAGAGCCCCACCAGGACAGGAATGGCTGCCGCCACCAGGGCGGAGACCGGTGAAGCCAGGCTCATCTGGCCTTCGGCCAGGGAGCGGTACAGCAAAATCAATCCGGCTCCACCTGCCACTCCGGAGAAGATGGCGAAAATCCAATCACGTGCAGGCGGCAGGGCTTCCCCAAGCAGAAGTGCGATCGGAACCAGCAAAATCAGGCTGCCGATATACCCGAGGATGACAATGCCAACGCTGCTGGTACGTTTGGCCACCAGGCCTCCGGTGAAATCGGCTGCGCCATAGGTCAGCGCCGAAACCAGGCCAAACAGGATGGGGATGGATACAAGTCCCATTAGAGCTTCTTTTTGGCCGCATTGGCGCGCAGGAGCACTGCCCGGGCAGCTTTCACCAGAGGCATGTCGATCATCTTATTCCCATCCAGCGCATACGCGCCTTTGCCCTCCTTAAGGCTGGCTTCAAAAGAAGCCACGATGCGTTGGGCATGTTCGATGGCAGCCTGGTCCGGGCTGAAGGCCTCCTGGACAGGAGCCACCTGGTTGGGATGGATGACCTGTTTGCCGCTGTAGCCCAGTTGTGCCCCAAAGCGTGACTCCGCACGCAGCTTTTCGATGTCTTTAAAGTCAATGCTGACCATATCGATGGCCTGCAAGCCATAGGCGGCCGCGGCGATGACGACAGCACTGCGGGCGTGGAAGACCTCCCAGGCTTCGGGGGTGCGCATGGCGCCGATATCCGCAGCGAAATCCTCGGCGCCGAAGATGATGGCATCCAGGCGTGGCTGTGAAGCGATCTCATTTAGGTTGAGAATGCCGCGGGCGGTCTCCACATCCACGATCAGACGGATGGAATGGAGCGGCCAGCCATGTGCCAGTTCAACGGATTCGATCTGTTCGTTGACCCAGGCCACCTGCCTGGCGTTTTCCACTTTTGGGATGACGATCCCATCCGGGTGGGCAGGCAGCACGGCAGCCAGCTCATCCGCCTCCAGCCCCGAGCCGACCGGGTTGATGCGCACCAGTTTCTCGGATTGCCCAAAATCCAGTTCTTGCAGGGCGGCAACGATGCAGGCAAGAGCCTCCGGTTTGCGGCTGGGTGCCACCCCGTCCTCCATGTCCATGCAAATGCAGTCCACGTTCAGGGTCAGGGCTTTTTCAATTTTGTGGCGATCGTCGCCGGGTACGTACAGAAGGGTTCGTCTTGAGTGCATGCATTCTCCAGGTTGGGGATGGTGTTTGGTTTCCCAGAATCTTACCCTAAAAAGAGCTTTTTGGCATGACTGCAAACAATCATAAATTCTTCCAGTGGTCAGGTTGCTGCGTTATCAGAAGAGGTTTGCCAGGGTCTAAACCCTCTCAGATCTGCTTATATTAGGCAGTTTTGGTTTTTTCATGTAAAATACCAGCATAGAATCAGCAAGGGTATCCTCTCAATCAATAGGGGTGGTTGCGGGAAGTGTCACTGCCTGCCCTTACCCCTGTGTTTATTGGATCGATACACCAAAAATCTTCCAAAGGAGAGAGAATAGATGAGACCTGTCTATGCCATATCGGGAGGTGTTTCCAAGTTTGCCAAAGCCCGCCCCGATAAGACCTTCCAGGCGATCGTCAAAGAGGCGTACGATTACGCCATTCAAGACATCGGGCTGGATTTTCCTACTTTTACCAGGTTGGTCGACGGATCGGTGGCTTCATACTTTTCGGACCACTTCTCCCGCCAATTGATGGCCGGGATCATGGCTCATGATTATCTTGGCTTATGCCCCAAACCCAGTCATCGTGTGGAAGGCGGCGGTGCAACCGGAGGGATTTGCTTCCAGGAAGCCTGGAAATCGGTCGCCAGCGGACACATGGATATTTGCGTGGCCTATGGCTTTGAAACCATGAGCCACGTGGAAACCTGGAAAGGCAATGAATTTATTGCCCTGGCTTCGGATATTTCGGTGGATTACCCGGTGGGAGGTTTTTACTCCGGCTATTATGCCATGATGGTGACCCGTCACATGAAGGAATTCGGCACCACGGTTGAACAGTTGGCTCATGTCAGTGTAAAAAACCACCTGAATGCATACCATAACCCCTATGCCCAGAAACGCAATCGCCTTACCATCCAGGATGTGCGCAATGCCCCCATGGTGGCCTGGCCGTTGACCCGCCTGGACATCTGCGTGATGTCGGACGGCGCGGCTGCTTCCATCCTGGTTTCGGAAGAAGGTTTGCGCAAGCTGGAAGCCAGTGGCGCCAGGATCGCCCGTCCGCTGGTGAAAGTAACGGGTATCGGGCGTGGTACGGATGCCATGCGCATGTCCGACCGGCCTCACTTGGATTACGATAACTTCATGGAGAATTACGCCACCCAGGACGAGAAGAATTCTGACGAGACGCGCAGCTATTACAAGAAATTATGGGATCGTGGCACGCGCTATCCGGGCGTGCACTCCTTCCGCGCCGGGCGCACCGCCGGTAACATGGCTTACAAGCATGCCGGTATCCATGACCCGTTGAAAGAACTCGATTTCGTAGAGCTGCACGATGCCTATACTTCCAGCGAGATCCAGACCTATGAAGATATGGGTCTGTGCCGCTACGGAGAAGGCGGTCAATTTGCTGCTTCAGGTAAAGCCTTCATGCCGGGCATTGAGTACAACCTGGATCTGAAGGATAAACCTGTCTGTCCGGTCAACCCCTCCGGCGGCCTGATCGCCTGCGGACATCCCGTGGGGGCCACCGGCCTGATGCAGGCTGTCTTTGCCACCTGGCAGTTGCAAAACAGCATCCATAAACACTTTGGGGACGATGCCCTGCAGGTAAAGAATGCCAGGCGCGGTGCCATTCACTCGCATGCAGGCACCGGTACATACGTTTCCATTTCCGTTCTGGAACGCGAAGGTTAGGAGGATAAAAATGGCTACTTTACCAGAGCGACGCGAAGAGACCCTGGGCGGCTATATCGTCCATGGCGTACCGTTCCCGGTCAATACCGACCCGGAATCACTGGCTTTTCTCAAGAAGATGGCTCCCATCCAGATCGAGCAGCCTTACAGCATCACGTACCTGCACTCCTACGGGCAGGATAGCCCCTGGTTTGCCGGATTGGCAAACAAAAAGCTGCTGGCCAGCCAGGACGCAGAATCCGGATACACCTATGCCAGCCCGCGCGGCCACGATATGTATTCGGGCAAAGAGACCAACTGGATCGACATTACCGACCGCCCGGCCAAAGTGCATGCCTTCACTGTCTGCCATTTTGGCTCGGAGGAATTCCTGCCCGAGACCCCCTTTGTACTGGCGCTGGTCGAAATCGAAGGAGTGAATACCCTGATGTTGACCCGCCTGATGGGCCTGGATCCCCAGGCAGCCACCCTGGACTGGATCGGTATGAATGTCCGCCCCCACTTCCTGCGCAATAGCAAGCTTAAACCAACGGATGTGTACTTCACTCCATCCGAGAGTTAAGACCCCACAGGTCTATTAATTTTCAATAAAGGATGCGGTGGTGTTGCTTACCCACTGCATCCTTTATTTGTTATTTTCCACTTCCCGAAAACAATGACAGGTGGAAGGAAAACAAGCGAAGTCTTTGGTACTTCGTGCTATACTTGGCAAAATGGCTGCTGAAAGCTCACTTCCAAAACTCGATAAAACCGCCTTTTCTGTTACCTCGCTGGAGAAAAACGACGAAGACGAAAAGGCTTACTGGCTTTCCAAAACACCCTGTGAAAGATTGGACGCCGTTGAGACCATGCGGCAAATCGTCTATGGCTACGATCCGACTACCACAAGACTTCAAAGAGTTTTTGAAATTACTCAAAGAGCATGATGTCCGCTATCTGCTGATTGGGGGATATGCAGTCGGCTTCCACGGATACCCGCGTGCCACCGCGGACATGAATATTTGGGTGGAAATTGATCCTGAAAATGCAAATAAAATCGTTGCTGTGCTAAAAAAGTTTGGCTTTAACTTGCCCGAACTTTCCCCGCAATTATTTCTACAAGAAAAACAAATCATTCGCATGGGCGTTCCTCCTGTGAAATTGGAAATATGCACTTCCATTTCGGGTGTTGAGTTCGAGGCATGCTATGAAAAACACATTGTAGCTGAGTTGGACGGTGTGGAAGTGAACCTGATCGGTTTGAACGATCTTAAAGTCAACAAAAGAGCCAGTGGAAGGTCAAAGGACCTTACAGACCTTGAGTATTTACCGTAATCTGGTTGGGATATTTCGTTTTTGGAAAAACTTGATCCTCCACAGCAATAATCTCGTTAAACTCCCCATTTAAGACTATACTAGGCTGCATGCAAAAAGGTTCTATTACCCTCTTACTGGCAATATTGCTGGCGGGTTGTTCGCCCACTGCCAGCCCGGTGGTCACTCCATCTGCCTCCCCTGCTGTCCAAACATCTACTCCAGTGGCCTCCGTTACTCCCAGGCTGGAAACGCCTGCTGCACCTGCCACCCTGCTGCCTGGCACGCCCAGTGTTACCCCGCTGCCGTCAACCACCGACCTTGACCCGTCGGATTGGAAATCCTGGCCAGTGCTGCCGGTAGTCACCAACAACATCCGCACGATCTACCTGCGAGGTCAGCAATTGGGCAACGACCCGCACGCCTTTTCCGTTTTTGGGGATTGCCAGAGCCAACCGGAAGCTTTCCTGGGTGTCTATGAGACCGACCCTGCCCGCCAGCAGGCCTTACCGCTTGAGTTCCAGGAGATGCTGGTGTATTTCGCCGATTCATTCAACCGCGTCAGCCCCACCATCAAGGACGGTACCACCGCGGGCGGGCTGCTATCCCCTCTCTGGCATAACGGTGCGTTTGGCTGCGGTGTCACCGAGACGCCCGTGGATTGCGAACTGAGGCTGCATAAGCCTTCTTTTGTGTTCATCAATGTTGGCACACATTGGGTGGTGCGCAACCAGGAATACCTGCGCACCATCAGCACCGGATTGATCGAGCGCGGTGTGGTGCCGATATTGGTGACCAAAGCCGATGAGCGCGAACAGGGTGACAAAACCAATACCGACCTGGCCATACTGGCCGTGGAATTAAATATACCCCTGTGGAATTTCTATGCCTCGGTAACCGACCTGCCCGACCTGGGGTTGTATGCCAAGCCGGGACAGGGTGGCCTGGGCAATGTCTACCTGGGTGACGAAGCCAGCGAGCGCTACCGCCTGGGTGGCTTGTCAGCCCTGTATGTCGTCTGGCAGGCGGCAATCAAACAATAAGGAATTGTCGTGGATTATTCAAATATCACCGAAGAGTTATTGGTTGGCACCACGCCAACCGTGACGGATTATGACCTTCTGCGCAGCCTGGGAGTGGGGCTGGTCATCAATATGCGTTTTGAGAGGCGTCCATATCCGGACCTGCACGAGCCTCCGCTCAAATTCCTGTGGCTGCCCACCGTCGATTGGCCGCTTTTACCGATCCCCATTGGCATGCTCAGGCGCGGCGCCCAACTTGCGCTTGAGACCATCCAGGCCGGTAAGCGGGTATTCACCCACTGCGCGGGTGGACGTCATCGCGGCGTGGCAATGGGGGCAGCTGTGCTGGTCGCCCGGGGCTATGCTGCTGAAGAAGCCATGCGCCTGATCGCCTCCCGGAGAAAGGTGGCTGACCCGCAGGCTTTCTATATCCGCAGCCGCATCCTGCGCTTTGCACAGCAGTGGCAGGCCTGACTCCTGTTATCGCGAGGAGCATGTTCTAAGCGACGTGGCGATCTCTTCGAGCGTTCGCGTAGCATACCCACGGGGTAGGCAATCTCATATATTTCAAGACCTGGAGGCGCTTCCATGAGCACACCTTCCACCGCATTAAGCCAGCTTTTTGAGGATCACTGGCAGGCCTGGATGCAGTATGACCCGCTCTTTGCCAGTATGTGCGGCGACAATCGTTATGATGATCGCCTGCCATCCTCCAGTGATGCCAGCTTTGCTGATTGGCGGGGACAGTTGCAGGCTTTTCGCCAGCGCCAGGATGCCATCCCATGCGATGCGCTTTCACCCGCCGACCAATTGAATTATGATATTTTTGCCCGCCTGTTGGATGGGGAGATCGATGAACTCGGGCACCATTACTACCGCCTGCCCATCTCGCGCACAGCCGGATTCCACATGTCTCTGCCCGACCTGCCCTTGCTTATGTCCATGACGAACCAGCGCGACTATGAAAACTACATCAGCCGCCTGAAGGCCGTGCATGCTTACTTTGCGGACAATATCGAGCTGATGCGCCTGGGGATGAGCAGCGGCTATCTGCCTGCGCTTGTTACCCTGGAAGGCATTGAAGCGGGACTCGAGCCACACATCCTGGAGGACCCGACACACAGTATTTTCTTCAAGCCTTTTGAACAATTTCCATCCGGGGTTGGAGAGTCACAGCGGGAACGCCTGGCCCGATCCGCGCAGGAAGCCATCCGCACTTCGGTCATACCTGCTTACCGGGAGCTTTTGAAATTTGTACAGGAGGAATACCGCCCGGCCGCCCGCCCCGGCATTGCAGCCTGTGAACTGCCGCGCGGCCACGCTTTCTACCTGAGCCGCATCCGTTATTTCACCAGCCTCGAGCTGACCCCCGACCAGGTGCATGCCACCGGTCAGGGGGAGGTGAGGCGCATCCGCACAGAGATGCAGTCTGTTGTCCAGAAAAGCGGCTTCAAGGGTGATTTTAAGGGATACATCGAATATTTGCGTAGCGAGCCGCGCTTCTATGCCAGCACACCCGAGGCCTTGCTTAAAGAAACCGCCCTGGTACTCAAACGCATTGATGGGGAGCTGCCGCGTCTGTCGTATGGCATCCGCACCATTCCCGATTTCAGCGCCCCGGGCAATACCACGGCCTATTATATGCCGGGTTCCGGGGATGGCACGCGCGCCGGTTATTATTATGTCAATACCTATGACCTCAAGAGCCGCCCTTTTTACGAGATCGAAGCCCTTTCGCTGCACGAAGCCGTGCCCGGTCACCATCTGCAGATCGCCTTGCAGCAGGAGCTGACCGGCCTGCCCAGTTTCCGCCGCTTCAGCGGATTTACCTCTTTTGTGGAAGGCTGGGCACTTTACTCCGAACGCCTGGGGCTGGAGATGGGCTTTTACCAGGATCCCGCCAGCGATTTTGGGCGCCTGAGTTATGAAATGTGGCGCGCCTGCCGCCTGGTGGTGGATACCGGCATGCATGCCCTGGGCTGGAGCCGCCAGCAGGCCATTGATTTTATGCTTGAAAACACTTCCTCCACCGAGTTGAACATCATCAATGAGGTTGACCGCTACATCGCCTGGCCCGGTCAGGCCCTGGCTTACAAGATCGGTGAACTCAAGATCCGTGAGCTGCGTGCTTACGCCGAGAGCCGACTGGGGGAGCGCTTTAACCTGCGCGAATTCCACGATGTCATCCTGCTGGCTGGAGCCGTCCCCCTGGATGTGCTCGAGCAGCGCGTGCGGGAGTGGGTAGTGGGGCAGGCATGATATTTGTCGGTAGTTTTGTCAGCGTAGGGGCAGGTCTTCTCGTTTGATATGGTTCCTTTCCAATGAGAAGACCCGCCCCTACATCAACCCAGCCACGTGGTAGAATCAAAGAATAAGCAAAAAGCAGGTTGCCCGCCGAAGGTCTCCGCCGAAATCCCCTGAAAGGGAAAGGAGGCAGGGTAAAACCCAACAATCAGTTGGATCTAAGCCTGGATACCCCTGTCGGGGCACATGTACGCTTGGTCGCTGGTTCGAATCCTACCAAGCACACCTTTTTTTCTAAATTATTCTATACAAATTTAAATACCCGTAGTTCTTGTTACCCCACTTATCCAGGACAAGTGCAACCTTCGTACTGAGATATAATAACAACATATCTAAACACATAATCAATATCTCATTACCTAGTTTAAGGCGATATATGGCTAATCAACCTCTTGCTGAAGTCTTCGGATACCCTATCGATAATTTTTCCGAAGAAGCTAAACGTCATAGACGTTTAAAACTATGCCCATTCAATAACAAAGTTCCATCCTGTACAAAAGATAAAGCTAATTCTCCTTTAGGCGTTTGTACAGTATTTGATAAAGACGAGGAAGCAATCACGTGCCCTATTCGCTTTAGGCAGAACTGGACTATTGCAGAAAATGCATGCCAGTTTTTTTTCCCCGAAGGTACACATTGGACTTCTCTAACCGAGGTACGGCTAAATGAGGGTAATGGTAAATCGGCCGGAAATATTGATGTTGTATGTGTTTCTTATGATGAGTCTGGGCACGTCCTTGACTTTGGTGCTCTTGAAGTTCAGGCAGTTTATATTTCTGGAAATATTAGAAATCCATTTGAATATTACTTAGCCGACCCTACTACTAGAAGCAACTTTGATTGGCGTAGAAAGCCACTTTACCCAAACCCAGATTATCTTTCTTCTTCCCGCAAACGTTTAATTCCTCAATTGATTTACAAAGGCGGCATTCTAAACGCATGGGGTAAAAAAACAGCAGTAGCTTTACATAAAAATTTTTACAACACACTTCCAATTTTACCTGAAGTAAATCGAGAGGATTCAAATTTAGCGTGGTTAATTTATGATCTAGTATATAATGTTGAACAAAAAAAATATTCTCTTGAGCTAGAACGTACCATTTATACTCAATTTCAACCTGCACTCGATAAAGTAACTACACCCGAACCGGGATCAATGGACGATTTTATAGAGATCCTACAAGATAAGCTTGATGAAAAAAATGAAGACGGCAACCCTCCTGATGCTCCTACATTAACAGATGTAATAAATATATAAAATGAATCAATTATCTTTTTTTGATAGTGTACCAACAACAAAACCTGTAAATGTAGCCTCTGTACCACAGAGAAGTCCATTTCGTTATCCCGGTGGAAAAACATGGCTTATACCATTTATACGGAAATGGATGTCTTCTTATGATAATAAAGCAATAAATTTTTATGAACCGTTTGTTGGAGGCGGTATTGTAGGTCTCACAATTGCTTTTGAACAATTAGCTAAAGATATCACGTTAGTAGAACTTGATGTTGATGTAGCTTCTGTTTGGAAAACCATTTTATCCAATGATTATAAATGGCTAGCCAATAAAATTGTTAATTTTGACTTGACCCAACAATCTGCTGAAAGAGAACTAAATACAATAGCAACTTCCACAAGAGATCAAGCTTTTCAAACAATTCTTAGAAATCGTATTAGCCACGGTGGCATCCTTGCACCTGGCGCCGGTAATTTAAAGTATGGCGAAGGCGGCAAAGGCATATTATCTCGATGGTATCCATATACATTATTTAAGAGAATATATGCTATTGGAGAAATACAAGATCGAATCCGTTTCATTGAAGGAGATGGATTAGACTTTATTAGATTACATTTGAATCAGTCAAATGCAGTTTTTTTCATTGACCCTCCATACACGGCAGGTGGCAAAAAAGCTGGTTCTCGTCTTTATACCCATTATCTAATTGACCATGAAGAATTGTTTAACCTGGCGAGTCAAATAAAAGGTGATTTCCTTATGACCTATGACAATTCTAATGAAGTTTATGAACTTGCTAAACGCTATAATTTCAATATACGCATGATAGCTATGAACAACACCCACCACGCCCAAATGACAGAGCTATTAATCAGCAATCATTAAAATTGCTAATATATATCCCTATAACAATTTTTTTGGCTTAAATAGAGCCATAATACTCTAGATTAAAATAAGTTATTCGCAAAATATACCTCTACAGGAATTGAACCCTTAACCGCTAGGTTAACAACCCTCCACACACCGAAAGCGCAGGTTATTGCCTTGGATTAGGATTGGCACTATACTACTAATAATTCGCTTCCTAATGCCTATATTAATTCCAGTGATTAGACAGCAACGACCCATAAGCTAATGAGACACCAACCGTCGGCTGAGCACCTAGTTAGACCTTTCAATGGAGTGAGATTGAATAATTATGAGGAGCAGCAAAGTGATTCCACAAAAATTTAAAGCTGGATTTTTGTCTTTCCTTGGGGTTTTTCCCATTCTGGCGACTGTCATATTCGCCGCATATGTATTGGTCATGAAGGATTGGAAAGAATTCGACGAAAAAATAATTCTAAAGTGGCTCTTGGTTGTTGTTGGATTGCTAGCTACCTCTGAGCTAGTTGAACGTTTTCAAATACTGAGCAAAATCGAGCGAACCACTGAGGAAACGTGTGATAAAGCTGGTGAAACACACAATCAAATAACCAATCTGCAAGACCTATTGTATCAAGGTTATCAAATTGTACCAGGAGTGGTAGGTCCCATAGTAATAAGTCATGTTAATGGCGAGAAGGTAACTCGTCATCTGATAGAGAATTATACCGATAGGCTTTCAAAGAAAAAGGATGTCGGCTCTAAGCAATATCCAGTCCAATACTATATAAATTTTAAACGTTGCGATATAGAAGGCGAGCTCACAGAGTTGGCTCTTGTAATAGCGAATATGATCAAAAATGAAAAGTGCTCCTTCACTAAAATTGCCGTTCCTGACACTGGTATTCGCTTTGGTGCTAAAGTTGCATCTCTATTTCAAAAACCCTACCTTCAAGTTGCCGGAAGCCATATACCTCACTACGATTTTATTGGTCAACCTCCTTCTACAAGAGATGAAATCATCATTATTTCTGATGTTACTTTGACTGGGTATTCTTCTCTGGAACTACCTATTGAAAAGATTAGAAATTGTGGTGGTAAAGTGAAGCATGCCTTTGTACTAGTGGAAAGGACAGATCTTTATTTAGGTGGTACAAAAGGACCTAGAGATTCTTTGAAGGATTTGGGAGTAAATTTACACTCCTGCCTACAATTCTCAGATGACGAGCTAAAATCAATATTTGAATCACGTAATGCTTCTAGGCAACTCTAGGAACCATGCTAAGCTAGGTTCTGTAACAAGGGCTGGCTAGCGCCGGTTGCCCTTGACCGCCTTTGGCATGGGTATTCCGTGTCAAATCCTTAAAATCTAGTGCAAGCATGATTTTAACATCTTGCCACATCAGCATTAGTGTAGCCAATCCGTTGATGATAAAATGGCGACATAAAATGTATGTCTGTAGGAATTGAACCTCTAACCGCTAGGTTTACAGCTGGTATCCAAAATAAGTTGAAATTGTAGCCCAACTGGATTTGAGCCTGAATACCCCTGTCGGGGCATATGTACGCTGGGTCGCTGGTTCCCCCTTCGGGGACGCACGCGGCGAATCCAGCCGGGCCTATATTGTATGTCTACAGGCCTTGAACCTTCAACTGCCAGGTGCGAGGTAAGTGCCCCACGGGGGTATCAAGGCCTCGGCGAGGAGCCTGCAAGTTTTTAGAAAAGTGCACTTTTTACTGTGCGCTTTTCTATATTAAAACAAGCATATCCGGCTAAGTGAGGCCGCTTCTCCTTCCAGCGTTCTTTGTAATATAAGTTCTTAAGAAATCCCTTCGTCAGCGTGGTAGAATCAAATTGCACATAAAAATAATCAGGAGAAAGTATTATGGAACAACAAACAGGTACATTTGCCGTCAAAAAAGGGCTGGCACAGATGCTTAAAGGTGGCGTGATCATGGATGTGGTCACTGCAGAGCACGCCAAAATCGCTGAAGACGCTGGCGCCTGCGCTGTCATGGCGCTGGAGCGCGTTCCGGCTGATATCCGTGTCCAGGGTGGGGTGGCGCGCATGTCTGACCCCGAATTGATCTTGAAGATCATGGATACCGTCAGCATCCCGGTCATGGCCAAGTGCCGCATCGGGCATTTTGTGGAAGCCCAGATCCTCGAGTCGCTGGGCGTGGATTACATTGACGAATCCGAGGTGCTTACCCCGGCGGACGAAGCCTTCCATATTTACAAGCACGACTTCAAAGTGCCATTTGTGTGCGGCTGCCGCAACCTGGGTGAAGCCCTGCGCCGCATCGGTGAGGGCGCGGCCATGATCCGCACCAAAGGTGAGGCTGGCACGGGGGATGTGGTCGAAGCCGTGCGGCACGCCCGCACTGTCTTCGGTGAGATCCGCCGCCTGCAAAATATGCCCGACGAAGAATTGATGACCTTTGCAAAGGAGATCGGGGCTCCCTACGAACTGGTGAAGGAAGTCAAGGAACTCGGCCATCTGCCGGTGGTGAACTTTGCCGCAGGTGGGATCGCCACCCCCGCAGACGCCGCCCTGATGATGCAGTTGGGTGTGGACGGTGTCTTTGTGGGCTCAGGCATCTTCAAGTCGGGTGACCCGGCCAAGCGTGCCACCGCCATTGTAAAAGCCACCACACACTACCGGGATGCCTCCATCCTGGCCGAGGTCAGCCGCAATTTGGGTGAACCCATGGTCGGTTTGAACGTCTCAAGCATGCCCGAGTCCGACAAGATGGCCGGCCGCGGCTGGTAGTTCAGCGTATGAAAATAGGTGTCCTGGCTCTGCAGGGCGACTTTGCAGAACACATTCGGATGCTTAAGCAACTGGATGTGGAAACCGTGGAAGTGCGCCTGCCAAACCAGCTGACCGGGTTGGATGGTTTGATCCTGCCTGGTGGAGAATCCACCACCATCGGCAAGCTATGTGTGGATTATGGTCTCCTGCAGCCGCTTCAGCAGTTCGGCCAGGGGCATGCCATGTGGGGCACCTGTGCAGGCGCCATCCTGCTCTCCAGGGATGCGTCGCGCTCCCAGCCGCTGCTGGGTCTGATGGATATCCGTGTGGCGCGTAATGCCTTTGGGCGCCAGGTGGACTCATTTGAAGCCGACCTGGATATCGAACCGCTTAAACAGGCGACAAATACCCGGGCGCCCTACCATGCCTTTTTCATTCGTGCCCCCATCATCGAAGCGGTTGAAGGAACTGCACAGGTGTTGGCAACTCTTCCGGATGGGCGTATTGTCGCAGCCGGACAGGGAAAATTGCTGGCCACCTCCTTCCATCCGGAACTGACTGCTGACACACGCTTTCACGAGTATTTTCTATCACTCATCGACTCATAGGAAAAATGCCTGTCCGTCTGCTCGACTTTCTGGACCTGCCTAATTTATATAAATACCGTCACCGGGTGATACCACTGGACAGTGCGCGGGCTGCGACGCGCGGCAACCTCATGGGGTTAAATGCCATGCTCTCGTACCTGAATCCCCGCCGGGAGATCTCCACGGCCATCCATCAACAGGATGACGGTATCCTGCTGGGTCAGGTCACACATTCCAGTGGATCTCCGCATGCCAACCTGGCATTTTTGGCACCGGATGAAAGCACCGAACTGGCTCAAGCTGCCCTGTTGGATTTTCTATCCGTGCAGGCGGGCGAATGGGGCTGCCTGTATCTTTTGGCCGAGGTGGATGAATGCTCTCCCGCCTTCAAAGCCCTGCGCCAGGCTGGTTTTTCCATGTATGCCTGGCAGAGGGTTTGGAAAATGAATGACCTGCTTGAACCCGGTGGGGAAAACCTGTGGAAGGGATCGGATGAGACCGATCTGATAGCCATTCAAAGCCTGTACGCCCAGATCGTACCTGCCATGCTTCAGCCAGTGGAACCCCTGCCGCGCCATCCTGAAGGGCTGGTCTGCCGGCAGGCTGGCGATCTCCAGGCTTACATCAGCCTGATATACGGCCCGGCTGGCATCTGGGTCCAACCGCTGATCCACCCGGATGCGACCTGCCTGCCGGAACGGATGACCGCCCTGCTGACTTCCATTCCCAACCGTCGTAATCGCCCGGTATATGTGTGCGTGCGCTCCTACCAGGCCTGGCTGGAAAGTATGCTGGAAGAACTGGGGGCTTCGGCTGGAGAACGCCAGGCAGTCATGATCAGGCACCTGGCTGTCCGCAAGTGGGTGGAAGAAGCCCTGCCCGCCAAAAAAGCGGAACCTGCCTGGGCAAATCCTGCCACACCGGTGGTGCGCATTAATCATACAGATAGTGAGTGACTTCTCAAAAAAGTGGGGAACATTCCCCTGCTTATTGAGAGGATAAAAATATAGGATAGTGAAGTAGAAAAAAATGACACAATTACGAATTACGGATGATCTGGATGCCCTGCTGGGCGTACTCCCGCCTGCAATTGCATCCGCTGTAAAAAAAGAAAATAACAGCGATAACCTGCTGGAGGTCGTTTTGGACCTGGGACGGGTGCCCACCGCCCGTTTTGTTGACCACGAGACCCTCCTGAGCGAGATGGAGATCACCCGCCAGGAGCTGGATTTTGTGGTGGAACATATTGGCGATATTGATGCGGACAATCGTGCCGGACTGGAACGCACCCTGCATCGCATCTCTGCCATCCGCAACCGGCGTGGTCATATCGTGGGACTTACCTGCCGGGTAGGGCGTGCGGTGTATGGCACCATCGACATCCTGCAGGATATCATCGAGTCGGGCAAGAGCATCCTGATACTGGGCCGCCCGGCAATTGGCAAGACCACCCTCTTGCGCGAGGCTGCCCGCATCCTGGCTGAAACCCGGCGTGTCATCATCGTGGATACTTCCAACGAGATCGGCGGCGATGGGGATGTGCCGCATCCAGCCGTGGGCAAGGCGCGCCGCATGCAGGTGCGTGAGCCCATGCTGCAGCATGAAGTCATGATCGAAGCGGTGGAGAATCATAACCCCGAGGTCATCGTCATTGATGAGATCGGCCGCGAACTGGAAGCCGCCGCCGCCCGCACCATCGCAGAGCGCGGTGTGCAATTGATCGGTACAGCTCACGGCAATACCATTGACAACCTGATGCTCAACCCGACCCTGTCTGACCTGATCGGTGGTATTGAGGCGGTCACGCTTTCGGATGAGGAAGCCCGGCGGCGCGGCACCCAGAAGACCGTGCTCGAACGGCGTGCCCCTGCCACCTTTGATGTGCTGGTGGAGATCCAGACGCGTGACCGCCTGGCTGTACACCTGGACATCTCCGAATCGGTCGACTCGCTGCTGCGCGGTTACCCGCTGCCTCCCGAGATCCGCTCACGGGATGCCAAAGGCAACATCCAGATCGAAAAAACGCCGGTTAATGCCCGGAGTGCTTCAGAATTTCGCATTGAGAATAACAACACCTTCCGGCGTCCCAGCGTGGTGGAGATGCATCCATCCATCCGCCCCGAACCCCGCCGGGAGAATGACGCCTTTCCAATATCCGAAGCGAGTGATTTCACCCCTCAGTACCCTGAATCCCACCGCGTTTCTGTCAAAACCGTACGCATCTACCCTTATGGTGTGGCCCGCAACCGTCTGCTGCAGGCGGCCAAGCGCCTGGGCGTGCCAGCCCAGGTGGCAACCGACGCCAACAATGCCGAGGTACTGGTAACCCTGAAATCCCATTACCGCAACCGCCAGCAGACCGTCATGGATGCCGAGCACCGCGGTGTGCCGATCTATGTTTTGCGGGCCAACACCGTCAACCAGATGGAGCAGTTCCTGGGTAACCTGTTCAACCTGTCGGAGCTTCAGCCGCCAGTGGATGAGATGGAGGATATCCAGGTCCAGACCCAGGCTGCCATTGCCGCCGTGTTGAACGGTGAACGCTGGGTGGACCTGGAGCCCGGCTCCTCCACAGTGCGGCGACTTCAGCACGACATGGCGCGCCAGGCTGAACTGGTCTCGCACTCCTACGGCAAGGAACCACGCCGCCGGGTCAGGATCTTTCGCGAATGAAGAAGGGCATGTTCATCACCCTGGAAGGCCCGGAAGGCTCCGGTAAGACCTCCCACATGGAGCCGCTGACCAAATGGCTGGAAAGCCAGGGCTGGCCGGTGCTGTGCACGCGCGAGCCCGGGGGAACCCCCATCAGCGAGCAGATCCGGACGGTGATCCATGACCTGAAGAACCAGGAGATGCATCCGCACACCGAAACCCTGCTCTACCAGGCAGCCCGCGCCCAGATCGTGGAACAGGTCATCCGTCCCAAACTGGCGCAGGGAGTGATCGTGCTGTGCGACCGTTATGCCGATTCGACCCTGGCTTACCAGGGCTATGGGCACCAGCAAAACCTGGATGAAGTGCGTGCCCTCATCCGTTATGCCACCGGGGGACTGCAGCCTGACCTGACCCTGCTGTTGGACGTGGATGTGGAGATCGGCTTGAAGCGCAGCTCCCAGCGCCGCTCGAAAGGCGGCGAATGGAACCGGCTGGACGCCTATGAGTTGGAATTCCACCAGCGCGTGCGCCAGGGGTACCTGGAATTGGTCAAAGCCGAGCCCGAACGCTGGGTGGTGGTGGACGCCGCCAGGCGCTGGCAGGAAGTGCAGTCCGCCCTGCGCCAGGTCATTGGGGACCGATTGAATACGTAATGTGATCTTTCTGAAAAACGACTTTACCACGATCCCCAAAAGTCTTTACCACAAAGCACCAAGTCACCAAGAAAAACCATTAAAAAAATCTTCGTGTCGTGGTAAATGTTTTTTTATACCCACCTGCCGCCCTAAAAATCCATATCCCCGCTTCCCATTCCACCCATGCCATCGCCTCCCAGGTCGGGCAGGGCGCTTTCGATCTCCTCCGGGCTCTGGCCTGATTCCAAGCGGTCGACCACGTCATCGAATTCGGGGGGCAGATCCTCACCCATCTCGCGCCCCATCTTGCGCATCATCTGCCCCATTGCTTTGGGGTCATCTTCCAGCCCGGCCAGTGCAGACGGGTCGGCCAGGTTCTCCATACGGCTTTCGTCGGATTTTGCCACGCGCACGCGCGGCACCCGCCGGCGCACATTGGTACTCTGGCAGTGGGCGCAGGCTACCGGTTTGGTGCCGTACTCGGCATAGGTGAAGAAAACGTCAAAGCGTTTCTGGCAATCCAGGCAGACATAATCGTACAGGGGCATGGCTTCTCCAGGGGATAAGATTATCCGGTTGAATGAGGGTGCTGCAATTCTTTCATCTCCCGGTCAGATCAAGCCAGAGAGATATGTAAACGTTTGCCCAGAGCATGCGCGGCGCGATCCAAAGTCTGGAGGGTAACAGCCCGGTTGGCGGGGTCCAGTAAACGATCCAAAGCGGCCCGGCTGGTACTCATGCGCCGCGACATCTCGGTCTTGGAGAGATTCTGTTCGCTCATCATTTGCTCAACCTGAAAAGCGATCACTCGTTTGACCGCTACAGCCTGAGTGTCGGCGAGAATACCTTCCTCTTCCAGGAAATCATCGAAATCACTGCCAATGTGTTTGTCACTCATTTTTGCCTCGTAATTGCGCCAGCCTTTGGCGGGCCAGGCTTAGATCATCCTGCGGGGTCTTGTCACTTTTCTTGATGAAACCATGCAATAAAACCATTTTGTCATCTTGTATTGTGAAAAGAACGCGGGCGATCCGGTGGACCAATCTGGAACGGACTTCCCAAAGCCCAGGCTCCAGTTTGCGAACGATTGGCATTCCCACAGGCCAGCCGAACTGTACGGTTTTGATGTCTTCACCGATGATACGCTTTTCGTCCACCGCCAGGGATTTAAGCCATTCGCGTACAGGCTCGCTGCCCCGTTCGCTCCGAAAGAAGACAACTTTCAGACGAAGTTCACTGTCATCCGGTATGGATTGTACCATTTTTGATACGCTGTTGTCAATGGATTTTACTTTGCAAAGGTGAAGAAAACGTCAAAGCGTTTCTGGCAATCCAGGCACAGGGGCATGGCTTCTCCAGGGGAGGGTGGGTTTATGGTCCGCCGGTATTATAATCAATTTTAGGAACCCGGTGATGGGTCGTATCTTTTCTTAACTCAAAATTTCATATTCAACCACCACACGAAAGGATGGAAAATCATGAAGGTCTTCTTGAATAGCATGGCTGTTTTTTTGATCCTGGCAGGTGGAGTCTGGTTCTTGCAAGGCATCAATGTCTTACCCGGCAGCTTTATGACGGGTCACATGGAGTGGTCGTACTATGGTGGTTTGGCGATCGTTGCAGGTATTGCGTTGCTTGTGTTTGCCAAACGCCTGAAAGCTTCCCCGCCTAAAAAATGAAATTGACCATTCGGGAAAGGGTTTGCTGGTAAGGCTAATATCCGGGGCATGGCTTCTCCAGGGGAGGGTGAGTTTATGCTTAACTGGCATTGGAACCCAACTTTGGAGGTATTTTCCAATATCCGCGCTCGTTATTTGCCGGCATGTCCGTTTAAACCATCAAAATGTGCTTATAATAAGGTCATGAACGATTTACGTGTCCCACACAAGCAGATTGATCAATTTTGCCAGCGTTACCAGGTGCGCCGACTGGCGCTTTTCGGTTCCATGACACGGGGCCAGGTGCGACCGGATAGCGACGTGGATGTTTTGGTGCTCTTCAAACCGGGTGTCAGGGTGGGATTCCTCACGCTTGGGCAGATGCAGCGGGAGCTGGCCGTGATCTTCAAACGCCCCGTGGACCTGGTGCCGCAGGATGGGTTGAAACCGGTCATTCGTGACAGCGTTCTGGAAGAAGCCCGGGAGTTATATGCGGCCTGAAAAACTTTATCTTACGGATATTATTGAAGCCGCCGATGCAATTGACCGGTTCGTTTCTGATATCCCGTTTGAAAGTTTGATTGAGGATGAGATGCGGCAGGCCGCAATTTTGCAGAAACTGATCGTGATAGGCGAAGCCGCTTCCCGCCTGTCAGACGCGTTCCGGCAGGAGCATGGCCATATTCCCTGGCAAGACATCATCGGATTTAGAAATTTTGCCATCCATGAATATTTTTCAGTGTATTGGGAAATCGTTTGGACGACAGCCACGCAGGATGTGCCATCGCTGAGAGATCAAGTGGCTGAAATTCTGCCGCTGGTTTCTTAGCAGGCAGTTTCGTACAGGGGCATGACTTCTCCAGGGGGAGGGTGAGTTTATGGTTGGCTGGGATTATTACCACTTTTAGGAATGCATGACCGATGAGGTAGATGGCAGGCTGATTTGCGTCAAGTTGGAGGAGACCTTCGCAAAACAGCGTCGCCTTGCCACCCAATGCGGTAAGATCGAGGCGGGCACAACAGGCTCTTTGGCGTTGATCTTTTATGCTTTGATGGTGAAAACGGCATCTTCTTTTCTTGATGCAACCCGCTGAATGACCTGTCCCGCATCCTGCTTTTTTGGGTACAATGTATTTATGACGAGAGCCTCCCAAAATTCCAACCTGGTATCCAACATCCATCTGACCCTCATCCAGTACCCCATATTGAGCGGGAGAATCCGCGCCCATATGCGCCAGGAGCTTTTTGGCCGGGGTATCATCAAGGTGGAGGCATTTGAAACCGAAGCCCGCCAGAAAGCGCTGCTTTCACAGGAGCGTGAGGGCTTGAATGATCCCTATGCACAGGAAGCCTCGGAAGTGTGGGAGTTGCGCCTGGGACGCATTCGGGATGCAATGACCGACTTTTATTTTGCATACAACCTGCCCTTCGAATTGTTCGAAGATATCATCCGGCATGAGATCGTTGAACGTACAGGTGAACAGCCTGACCTGGCTGCCTTCAATCCCGAACTGGCTCCCCAGGACATGCTCTTTGAACAGGCCAAAGCCATAGAACAGATGAGTGCGGAGGACCGTCCGCACTGGGAGGCGCGCCTGCAGGAGATCAAAGTGGTGCTGATCCGCACCATGATCAGCGACCAGCTGGCCTACATCAAGATCGCCAAGAAGTGGTTCAAGGTCAGCGACCTGGAAGAGATCCGCAGGCGCAAGCTTGGGCAGGGCAAGATTGGCGGAAAATCCGCCGGAATGCTGCTGGCTGCCCGCATCCTGAGCGAGGTGGGCGACGAATCGTTAAAAGCCAGCATAAAGATCCCGGTATCCTATTACCTGGGAGCGGATGTTTTCAATACATTCATGTCCTCCAATGGCTTGATGCCCTGGGGGGATCAAAAATACAAACATGAAGAACAGATGCGCAGCGAGTATCCCCAGATCCAGGCTGAATTCCAGGCCGGGAAACTTCCGGACGAGATCATCGCCTCCCTGCAGGAGATATTGAACCAGGCCGGGTCACAGCCGCTGATCGTGCGCTCTTCCAGCTTGCTGGAGGATAGCTTCGGTACCAGTTTTGCGGGTAAATATGACAGCTTCTTCTGCCCCAACCAGGGCACACCCCAAGAGAACTTGAACGCCCTTACGCAAGCCATTGCCATGGTATATGCCAGCGAGTTAAACCCGGGAGCCCTGTTGTACCGTGTTCAAAAAGGCCTGGTGGACTACGATGAACGCATTGCCGTGCTGATCCAGTTCGTGGAAGGGCAGCGCCTGGGCAGGTATTACCTGCCTCAAGGGGCGGGGGTGGCCTTCAGCCGCAACCTGTTCCGCTGGTCACCGCAGATCCGGCCGGAAGCCGGGTTTGTGCGCCTGGTGTGGGGTTTGGGAACCCGGGCAGTGGACCAGGTGGGCGATGACTACCCGCGCCTGATCGCCCTCAGCCACCCGGAGCTGCACCCGGCTGATTCAAGTCGCGCCATTCAACATTACTCGCAGCGGTACGTCGACCTGATCGACCTGGAAGATAATCAATTCAAGACATTAACCATAAAAGATATCATAAATACCCACATTCCCACCCTGCGCTACATGGCACAGGTCGAGGAGGATGGATATCTCAGCCCGGTACGCAGCAACCTGGTGGAAACAGAGCAACTGGTGATCACTTTTGATGGGCTTCTGCGGCGCACCCCATTTGCCGCACGCATGCGCAATATGCTGTCCATCCTTGAAGAACATTACGGTTCACCGGTGGATACCGAATTTGCGCTTGAGATCACCGGGCTGCAGAACCCGCAGCCGGAGCTAAAGATCACGCTGCTGCAATGTCGTCCGCAAAGCCACCTCACCTCTGACAGCGAAGTAAAGCTGCCAGGCGAGCTTCCCCTGGAAAACGTACTATTTTCCACCCCGCGCATGGTACCGCGTGGACGGGTGGATGGCATCCAGTACGTGCTGTTCGTACCCCCCGAGGGCTATTTCAGTCTGGGCAGCAGCGCCGCAAGAATTAAACTGGAACGCGCCATTGGAAAATTGAACGCCGCCCTGCATGGACAGGTATTCATCAGCGTGGGACCGGGACGCTGGGGCACTTCCACGCCTGACCTGGGTGTGCACATCAGCTACGGGGATATCTATAACACGCGCGCCCTGGTGGAACTGGCAGGTCAGGGCATCGGCTCGGCACCCGAGCCTTCTTTTGGTACGCACTTTTTCCAGGACCTGATGGAAGCCCAGATCTATCCGCTGGGGGTGTACCTGGATGATGAAGATGTGATCTTTAACCGGGATTTCTTCTACAAGACCCCCAACCGCCTGTCAAAATGGATCAAAGCAGATGCGTCACTGAAAAAATGCCTGCGCCTGATCCGGGTCAGTGATTTCAAGCCCGGGCAGCATGCCTGCCTGGTCATGAACGACGACCTGGGCAAAGCGGTGGCTTTTTTGGAAGCGGATGGGTGACCTCCCGGCCTCCTTGTTGTGTTGGGGTCTTGTTGTGTTGGGGTCTCCTGACCCCAACACGCAATTGACCGAAGATCCCATGAGGGGAGACCTTCGGTCACAACCTGGGGCGGGGTCAGGAGACCCTCGCCCAGCAGCCTTCAGCGGGATCAGAGACACACGCTGGGCAGAGACAAGGATTCGCAAAGTAACCGGAGTGCAGAAAAGTTGTATAATTAACCCATGAAACGTGATGCGATCATCTCCCTTATACGAAAGAACCAGACCCAATTGAAGGATCTGGGTGTGAGGTCATTATCCATTTTTGGGTCGGTGGCACGCGGTGAAGAAACTCAGATGAGTGATTTGGATGTACTCGTGGAATTTGAAGGCCAACCCACCTTCGATGGGTTTATGGATACAAAAATTTATCTGGAAGATCTGCTTGGGCGGAAAGTTGACCTGGTGATGCCCCAAGCCATAAAACCGCAGATAAAACCCCATATCTTGCAGGATATGATCCATGTCACGTGACATAAGTTTATACTTTGATGATATTGCAATCTGCTGTGAAAAGGTTCTGCGCTTTGCAGATGGGTTGACTTTTGAGCAGTTCAAGAAAAACGAACTTATTTACGATGCTGTCTTGCGAAACCTTGAAATTATCGGTGAAGCCTCCAAACACGTCCCAGAGGATATACAGGAAAAATTTCCTCAAATTGAATGGCGTAAGATCGCCGGTTTTCGTGACATTGTCGCACACGAATATTTTGGGGTCACGGATGAAATTGTGTGGGATATTGTAGAAAATAAAATTGCAAAATTATTGGAACAAGTACAACTGATCCGAAATTCAAAATTTTTTTAATCTCAGCTCATTAAGGAGCGGGCATAGTATGGTATTGGAAGACCTGTGCCTGAGCCTTGTGATGAATGATGACCTGGGCAAAGCGGTGGCTTTTTTGGAAGCAGATGAGTGACCCCCTCCCGGCCCTGTTGTGTTGGGGTCAGGAGACCCCAACACGCAATTGACCGAAGGCCTCAAGAAGGGAGACCTGCGGTCACAACCTGGGGCGGGGTCAGGAGACCCTTGCCCAGCAGCGCCGAAGGCGGAGGGGGTCAGCAAATGCGGGCAGCCTGAACGGTCTTGATCGGGTAAAACAGGGCCTCGACCCGCTCAAATCCCGGCGCTGCTCAGAGATTCGAGCAGCTTGGAAATCAGCGTGGTCAGGCCAGGGTTGGTAACCTCGAAATGAGTAAGTGAGCCTTCCAGGTTCTGAACAAAGCTGGGCTGTAACTCCACGGGATCTTCCTCCGAACGCAAGAGCAAGGCGCGGATATCCCCCTCCAGGTCACGCAGCAACTCGCCATCTTTTTCGTCAACCGTGCGGATGTTATTGATCTCATCGTGAAGTTCTTGGAGAAGTTTACGATGTTCTTGTGTGTCCATGTGGGTCTGCCTCCTTATCGAAGTCGATGATTTATTTTAGCATTAAAATTGAATGGGAAGGGTAGACTCGCCTGGAACGCGGGGTCACAGATCCTGGTTTGCCGGAGAAGAGGGGACGGATCAATACAGTTTTTGCACCTCGGGGGTTTTCATTAAAACCAGCCGCGAAAGGACCAGGGAGCAGACCGCGAACAAGGTCATGGCGATCCCCAACCCCAGTTTTTCACCGAGGAAGCCGATGAGTAAGTTCCCGAATGGAGAAAATCCAAAGAAGGTGATGGTGTAAAGCCCCATGACCCGGCCTCGGAATGCATCCTCCACGCGGGTTTGCAGAAGGGTATTGATGGTGGTGAACTGCACCATGAAACCGATGCCCAGGCCAAAAGCCAGTAGAAGAGAAATTGGGACCCAGGGTGTGAAGGAAAAAGCGATCAGGATCAGCGGAAAAGCGATATTGGTTAATACCAGCAATTGTCCGCGCTTGCCGTTGCTGACCCGGTGCGCCAGCAAAAATGCCCCGCTGACCGCTCCCAATCCAGTGGCGGCATTCACCCACCCATATATCATGGCTCCCTGATGAAGCGTTTTCTCCACAAACGCCGGCAACATGGTGGAATAAGAAATGCCAAATATGCTGAAAACCAGCGAGAGCAGGATCAAGGCCGAGATTTCGCGATTGTGTCCCGCGTACTGCACACCACTGACCAATTGTTTCCAGGGCGAAGCCAGGTTTTGGAATGCCTGGCGCAACGGCAATTTCATCAGCCCCAATCCGGCAATGACCGCTAAATAAGAAATCCCGTTCAGGGTGAAACACCAGGCCGGGCCGATAATTGCAAGGAGAAGCCCGGCGATCGCCGGGCCGATGACACGCGCACCGTTGAACATCATCGAGGTCAGGGCTATGGCATTGGGCATGTCATCCTTCCCAACCATTTCCGGGATAAATGCCTGGCGGGCGGGGGCATCAAAGGCGTTGACCACCCCCAGCAAGCCAGCCAGCACGATCACATGCCATTCCTTGACAACATTTGCGAATGTCAATCCGGCCAGGATAAATGCCAGCAGCATGGCGCCTGCCTGGGTCAGTATAAGCAGGTTACGGCGGGAGACGCGGTCCACGATCACACCGCCCCACGGAGATATCAACAAAATTGGGATGGCGGATGCAAAAGCGACCATCCCCAATGCCAATTCTGAGTGACCGATCTGATAAACCACCCAGCCCTGGGCGATGATCTGCATCCATGTGCCGATGTTGGAGATCAATTGGCCGCCTAAATATAATTGAAAATTACGATGGCGCAGGGCAGAAAAAGTCGAGTTGGAGGGCGGAGCGATCTGCTGGATCGGTTGCTTAACGATGGGTTCTTCCATAATCCAAATAAACTCCTAAAATTATTCCTATCTTTTCAATAATTCGGAAGAAGGTTCCCCCCTTTTTTGAGAAGTTACAATGATTCTTTTGTCAATCCTGTTGACCTTGAGGGACAAAAATCTGGCGAAAAAGTTTCATGGTCCGGCAGATCGTTTCCAGTTCAGCGTTGGAAAGGCGCCCCAAATTCCCGGCTAAATTAGCCTGATGTGACCCTGAAAAAATGCCTGCGCCTGATCCGGGTGAGTGATTTCAAGCCCGGGCAGCATGCCTGCCTGGTCATGAACGACGACCAGGGCAAGGCGGTGGCGTTCTTGGAAGCGGATGAGTGACCCTCTCCCGGCCTTGTTGTGTTGGGGTCTCCTGACCCCAACACGCAATTGACCGAAGGTCTCATGAGGGGAGACCTGCGGTCACAACCTGGGGCGGGGTCAGGAGACCCTCGCCCAGCAGTCTCAAGGTTCGAAACTGGGGTATCGAGATATCAGAACCGCGATTGCGGCGCATTTCCACCCGGATCGCTTGCATTATTTGCGGGACAATGTCTACGATTTCGCGTGTACAGGTATTGAGCAGTTCAGCCATATTTACTTAGCCTTTCTAACGATTAGAAGCTGACATTATATACCAAAAGTTGGGGGTGTGTAACAATCTATCATTCCTAATTTAACTTGAGGGGCGCAACTATAAAAGATTGTTGTGCCATTGGCGTTATTCACACTCCCGTATTTTTGTTAAAACATGGTAACTATATACATAACGCACAAGGATGTTTTTGTCTCGCCAAATGGGATAAAATGGGGGTATGGGAAAAAAAACCTATCAAGAATATTGGAAAATGGTTCGGACAAATTCCAGAGAAAAGGCAACAAAGAAACTTGGAATTCGGGGACGCTTTCTTATGCTCGCAATTTCCTCTGTTGCCGTTGGGATTGCATCATTTTTCTTCGGCGGTAATTTAATGAAAAATATTGTTGTCGGTATTGTTACTGCATTTATTTTGGTTTTAATCTGGATTGGAATTTTTATTTATTATAAAGTTAATGAATCTGTTGTTATTTATAACAATCAAGTTTTAGAACTAAATAAATTAAACGAAAAGTTAAACCCACCGGTAGAAATTATGATTACTCTTTCTGAAGATGGAGAATTTGAATACAAAGATGAAAATATGTACAAAGTAGCAAGAATGAAAATTTTCAATAATACAGAAACAGAAATAACCAAATGCTATATGACTCTTCAAAGCGCAGAAGATGTTTTTGTTGACACCCGTGGAGAAATAGGAAAAATTATATTAATTCCGTCGCTGGGGAATTTCCATAAACCAGACAGAATAAGATGGAATGAAACCAAATATATGAACGAACAATGTGAAATAGAAATCCCTAAAAAAGATGCTAGATATATCGATTTAGCAGATACATTTGGAACATTCCATTACAATCTTTGTAACGGAGATGTTGAAGCAAATTGGATGAGCGGGTCTGTACTTCACACATTTAAAATAAGAATTGATTATTCCAGTGGAACAAATTCAAAATTTATAAATTTTGATGGATATATATATGCTGCTAATCATCAAGAAAAGCGAGAGGCATTTATAAAAAACGGGAGAATTAAAGAGCAATTTGAAATACAGAAAGATCAAATACCATATTTAAAGATGATATTTAAACAAGGAGATTGGATGGACAATATGAAAGTCAAAGATTATCTTAAGATAAATTCATAAATTAGGTGCTTGACAAATGAACTAAATTTCTCACTAATCGCAAAACAATATTCTGATGAAAACTAACTAAGCCTACAAATTTTTGGAAGGTATTCGTTGGGAAACAGGGATTGTTTGCCCTCATTGCTTCATCTGCATTGCAGACCCGCAGTGAAAGGGCCGGATACGCTCGCCGGGCAGGCAACTTGCCTGGGTCAAAAAAACGAAGATTCAAAGTTGGCTATTCTTTGGATCTTCGCCTATAGGGTACGGATCTTACTTGATGGTAGACATGCCCCTGCCGGGAAATGGGGCAGGGGAAATAATTAATCTACGCGCAATCATCAGGGCATCGAACGCCTGCGCCGGGCGGTGGCGGTCAGGGGACGCTTGGCCACAATGGTGACCTTGGAACTTTGGGAAGGTGTGTAGACGCTGACCGCCTCCCAACCCTGCTCACCCCACTCGTTCAATGTAGCCAAAATTTGTTCATCCTTCGTCCCGAATACATTCCCGATGGTCAGTACCTGGTATTCCCAAAGTGTATTTTCAGTCATTTTATCTCCAAAGTTTCACGTGAAACATAAATAAAAATTAACCACGAAGACACGATCCCGGAAAAAGAGGCCGGGACTTAGGCACAAAGAAAAATATAAGAAGTTGTTCTTCTTGGTGCCTTCGTGCCCCTCCATGTTTAAGGGAGGTGTGGCTTTGTGGTAAAAAATGTAACCACAAGTCAAAGTTCCTGGCGGCGGAAGACCAGCACAGCAGCCAGCAGGCAGACGACGATCAAGCCCAGGCTGACCCACAGGGCCGGCCAGGCGGTCTTGTCCACTCCAAGAGCCAGCGCCGCACCCCATGCGAACAGGCGCCCGGGCAGGTACTCGGCCAGGCGGGGAAATGCACCCAAACCGGCCAGCAGGATCAGCCCGCCAAAGGCCAGTCCGCCCGCACCCGACTGGCTGCGCACCAGTGTACTGCACAGCAGGGTCATGGCAACATACACCATGAAGACCACCAGCATCAGGCCATTCAGCAGCAGGAAAGGGACCCAGGGCAAAGGCTCGAAGAGCAGATAGGTGTAATACCAGCAACCCAGGGCAGCCAGCAGCAGGCTGCCAGCAAAAGTGACCTTGAGCGCGCCAAACTTGGCCAGGATGAATGTTCCACGTGAAACAGGGCGGGTCAGGATCAGGGCGGCCGTGCCGCGCTCTTTTTCCTGGGCGACACTGCCCATGCTCATCAGCAGGGCCAGCAGGATGCCGAACTGGCTCATGTTCTTGACATACTGGGATATGGCATCCGCCACGCTGGGAGTGGGGATAAAATCTGTCAGACCCGCCGGTAATCCCGGCACGGCTGCCAGCATCTCGGGCGTAAATTTGGCCAGCAGCGGGGAGGTCAGCCCAAACAGGAACAAGACAGCCGCCACGATCAGCACTTTGTAGGTACGCCATTGTTCGAGCATTTCTTTGCGAAATACAACCCAGATATTCATTTCAATCCCTCCCCGCCAACCAGGCGCAGGAAAACATCCTCCAGCGAAGGCTTGAGCTCTTCATAGCGGTTCAACACCAGGCCGGCTTGCAGCAGGCTGGGCAGCAGTTCACGCTTAGCCAGGGACACATCCTTTACCACAACGCGTGCCGTGGCAGCCTTAAATTCGACGGAAGCAACCCAGGGCAGGGTGCGGCCGGTCTCCGCCCAGGCTTGCAGACCATACACATCCTCCGCCTCGACCTCAAAAACCGGGGTGGCGACCTGCTCAAGCAGTTCCTGCCGCGCTGCCTGGACAATGAGCCTGCCGCGTGCCATGATCCCGATCACATCACACACGCGCTCCACATCCGCCAGGATATGGGTGGACATGAGCACGGTGCACTGGCCGTGCAGGCTCCCGATCAGGTCGAGCACTTCCTTGCGTCCGGCCGGGTCCAGCGCGCTGGCAGGTTCATCCAGGAACAGCACCTCGGGTTGATTGACCAGGGCGGCTGCGAAACCCAGGCGCTGGCGCATGCCGCGTGAGAAGCCTCCTATGCGGCGCCTGCCAGAATCGCCCAGTTTAACCAGATCCAGCAATTCTTTCACTCTGGCCGACCTTATTTTTGCCTGAAGCCCGTACAATCGCCCCAGGTAATCCAGGAATTCCAGCGGGGTCATCCAGGGATAGAAGGCCGGCTCTTCGGGCAGGTAGCCGATGCGGCGCGACAGGTCGTGACCATCTGTGGCCAGGTCCACCCCGGCCACCCAGGCCTGCCCGGAGGTCGGGCGCGCCAACCCGGTCAGGATGCGCATGGTGGTGGTTTTGCCTGCTCCGTTGGGGCCCAGGAAGCCGAACACGCTGCCAGCCTCCACGTGCAGGTTCAACCCATCCAGGGCGTGCACCGGTCCGTATGTTTTTACCAAACTTTCAACACGAATGCTGCTCATGGGGTTCTCCGCTTTCAGTTCTCATCCACGCGGCCAAATATAAAGTAAACGATCGGGCCAAGAAGTTCCCCAAATAGGATGATCAGCGCCCAAACCCACTTGGGACCACGCGTCTTTTCCCGGCGTGCCAGGTCAACCAGTGCCACGATCATCAGGAGTAGTTGAACGACCAGGATCGGGATCAAGTAAGGGAGATATTGGATCAATTTTTCCATGAAAACCTCTTATTTTTAATGATTACAGGTTATGACCTTGCTGAAAAAAAGCTTTACCACGACCCCCAAAAAGCGGGGACACGAGTTACCCCCCCCTTTTTTTTTGAACGGGGGGTGGTGAAAGGGGCTTTTTTCACTGGACTCAGATTTTTGAATTATGAAAGTCCTTATACAAGTGTCATTCATTCCTTGTCGATCTTATGAGTATGCTGCTCGGCCAGCGAGACCATGCCGCTCAGGCCACCCAGGTTCATGGTATCAACTGCGCTGCTGGGTACGATCACCAGGGCGCCTTTTTCCTTGAGACCTTCGAACAGCATGTTCATGGCTCGCAGGTGCAGGGCAACTGGATTATTGATGTAAGCTTTGGAGGCTTCGGAAAAGGAATGGGCGATCTGCATCTCGGATTCGCCCAAAATGACGCGCGCCTGGCGTTCCCGTTCAGCCTGGGCCTGGCGGCTCATGGCATCTTCCAGGTCGGGTGGGATGACCACGTCCCGGATCTCCACTGACTGAACGGTGATACCCCAGGGGGTGGTGCGTTCATCGATGATCTTTTGCAGATCGGCATCCATTTTGCTGCGCCCGGTCAGGATGTCAGCCAGGTACATCTGTCCCAGGATCTCGCGCAGGGCGGTCTGAGAAGCCCAGGAGATGGCGGCGCGATAATCTTCCACTTCCAAAACAGCCTTTTCCGCATCCCACACCACCCAGAACAGGACGGCATCCACATCCACCGGCACGGTATCTTTGGTCAGGGTTTTCTCAGCCGAGAAGGGCGTGACCATGACACGATGGTCGATCCAGTTGGCCAGGGTATCCACGACCGGGACCAGCCAGAAGACGCCCGGTCCAAACAGGCCGCGCAGTTTGCCGAAGCGCAGCACGATGCCTTTTTCCCAGGGGGAGGCGATCTTGAGACTGAACAGGAAGAATATGCCGATCAGGGTGGCGCCTATGATAAAGACCGGTGCCCAAAATTCCGGCCAGCCCCTGGAAGTTGTGACGATGGCACCCACACCTCCGAGGATCATGAACAGGACGAAGATTGCACCGGCCACACCGGGGATGTGCAGGTCCGGCTGTTTGCTCTGGCTTTTTGACAACAGGTTTTTCAGGTTCAAGGTAGTCATTCTATTTTCCTCAACTTTGCTTATCATTTTCAGGATTGTCCAGGCTGCCGGTCTGTTTCCAGTGGTCAACCTGTTCTTGCAGGAGTTTCAATATTTCTTCTGGTGCAGCTCCCAGGCGGGAGGCATCCAGCAGGTGCTGGTGCACCAGGCTGCGCAATGACTTGCGGCGCAGTTCGTCCGTTACCTCCGGTGGGGGCAGCGACAGGATGTAGGTGCCGCGTCCCTGCTGGGTGGAAATGATACCGGCTTCGTCCAGTAAGCGGTAGGCGCGCGCGATCGTGTTGAAATTGACGCGCAGGTCCAGCGCCAGGCTGCGCACGGTGGGTAGCTGGTCGCCGGGTTCCAGGTCGCCGCGCAGCACCATGTGGCGGATGTGTTCCACCACCTGTACGTAGATCGGTATTCCGGAGCGAAAGTCAAGTTCAAAATTCATGATATTGTATCATTGTAGTATTGTATGATTGTATCATTGTACCAATTGTATAATCATTCATCTGCCCTGTCAAGAGGCAAAGGGCTATTAAATTGCTTAAAATTGAATGCGATATAATGGAAAACTATAACCCTTTGCTGTCTTCGTGCCCCCCCATGTTTAAGGGAGGTGTGACCTGGTGATAAAAGGTATGATAACCACTAAGGCACCAAGCCACGAAGAAAAACAAATGAGAGGTTGTTCTGCTTGGTGTCTTTGTGACCTGGTGGTAAAAAAATGTAACCACTAAGGCACGAAGAAAAATAAATAAGTTTTTTCTCTTAGTGTCTTTGTGACCTGGTGGTAAAAAAATGTAACCACTAAGGCACGAAGAAAAATAAATAAGTTTTTCTCTTGGTGTCTTTGTGACTTGGTGGTAAAAGGTATGACAACCACGAAGGCACCAAGCCACGAAGAAAAACAAATAAGAGGTTGTTCTACTTGGTGTCTTTGTGACTTGGTGGTAAAAGTATGATAACCACGAAGGCACGATCCCGGAAAAAGAGGCCGGGACTTAGGCACGAAGATTCAATTAAGGAGACCAATGCTCCATGCCCCTATTTCCGAAAAAGAAGAACAAATAGCCCAAAAAATAATAGATTCTGCATTTACTGTTCATAGTACACTTGGCCCCGGATTATTGGAAAATATTTATGAAGTCTGTCTCTGTTATGAATTGACGAAACGCGGATTACCCAACAGGCGGCAGGTAGTTTTGCCAATCCAATATGATGGGATTTCATTTGATGAGGGTTTGCGGTTGGATGTTTTGGTGGATGAACTGGTCATCTGTGAATTAAAGGCAGTGGAGATCATGCATCCTGTTTTTACAGCTCAACTTCTTACCCAGTTAAAGCTAACTCATAAACGCCTGGGATTCCTGATCAATTTCAATGTCCCGTTGATCAAGAATGGCATTAAGCGGATTGTCCTATAACCCCTTGAAGTCTTTGTGACCTGGTGGTAAAAGGTATGATAACCACTAAGGCACCAAGCCACGAAGAAAAACAAATAAGAGGTTGTTCTGCTTGGTGTCTCTGTGACCTGGTGGTAAAAAAATGTAACCACTAAGGCACGAAGAAAAATAAATAAGTTTTTTCTCTTAGTGTCTTTGTGACTTGGTGGTAAAAGGTATGATAACCACGAAGGCACGATCCCGGAAAAAGAGGCCGGGACTTAGCCACGAAGAAAAACAAATAAGAGGTTGTTCTGCTTGGTGTCTTCGTGCCCCCATGTTTAAGGGAGGTGTGACCTGGTGGTAAATAAATTGTTTCGAAAGAGAATATTTATGACCGATCCCGCATACACCGATTTCATTCACGCCTACCCGGGCTACGAAAACACCCACAGCCTGGACGACCTGCGCCTGCGGGATTATGCCCGCCTGGAATCCAGCGGGCAGATCTATCTCGATTACACCGGCGCAGGCCTGTATGCTGAATCCCAGGTGCATGCCCATCACAAACTGCTGGATGAGCATGTCTTCGGCAACCCGCATTCAGGCAATCCCACCTCGCTGGCAGCCACGCACCTGGTGGAGTCAGCCCGGGAAACCATCCTGAAATTCTTCAATGCCGACCCGCAGGAATACCTGGTCATCCTCACCGCCAATGCCAGCGCAGCGCTTAAATTGATCGGGGAATCCTACCCATTTGACAAGGACTGTCATTACCTGCTGACCTTTGACAATCACAACTCGGTCAACGGCATACGTGAATTCGCCCACCGGGGCGGGGCGCAGGTCACCTACATCCCGTTATCCCTGCCGGACATGCGCGTCCAGGAGGATCACCTGCAGGCCGGGTTGGACCTGGCACAGGCTGGCTGCCACAACCTGTTTGCCTACCCGGCTCAATCCAATTTCTCGGGCGTGCAGCACCCGCTGACCTGGATCGAGCGCGCCCAGTCCCAGGGTTGGGATGTGCTGCTGGATGCGGCCGCGTTTGCCCCCACCAACCGCCTGGACCTGGGCACGTGGAAGCCGGATTTCGTGCCGATCTCCTTCTATAAGATATTTGGCTACCCCACCGGCCTGGGAGCCCTGATCGCCCGCCGCCAGTCCCTGGCCAGGCTGCACCGCCCCTGGTTTGCCGGGGGAACCATCACGGTGGCCTCGGTGCAGGGTGACAAGTATTACCTGGCCGAAGGTGCAGCCGCTTTTGAAGATGGTACAGTGGATTATCTTAACATTCCGGCCGTTGAGATCGGGCTCAGGCACATCGAATCGATCGGCATCAAGACCATCCATGAGCGCGTCACCTGCCTGACAGGCTGGCTGCTGGATAATCTCAAGCAAATGCGGTATTCCAATGGCGAAGCATTGGTGCGCATCTACGGACCCACCGGCATCGGGCAGCGCGGCGGGTCAGTGGCCCTCAATTTCTTCAATCAACTTGGGATGCCCATTGACCATCTCGCCATCGAAGAAGCCGCCAGCCGGGTCAACATCTCGCTGCGCACCGGTTGTTTTTGCAACCCCGGCGCGGGGGAGGTCGCCCTGGGCATCTCTTCAATGGAGCTGGCCGCCTGCTTCACCCAGCCAAGTCACGAACAACGCCTGAGTTATGATGACTTCCGCCTGTGCATCGACGGCAAAGCTTCCGGCGCGGTGCGCATATCGGTCGGGCTGGTCAGCAATTTTGAAGATGTACAGGCTTTGCTTAAATTTGCAAGGAGTTTACTGAATTGATGATCGACTTTAACGAACGTGCCAGGGATTGGGACAGTGATCCCGCCAAAGTGGAGCGCGCCCGCCTGGTGGCGGGGGCCATGCACAGCCAGGTGACTTTTACCCCGCAAATGAGCGCCCTGGAATACGGCTGCGGCACCGGTCTGCTCAGTTTTGCCCTGCAGGACAGCCTGGGGCAGATCTGCCTGGCAGACAGTTCGCCCGGCATGCTGGCGGTGCTCGCGCAGAAAATCTCCCTCGGCGGATTGGATAATATGACCGCGCGCCTGCTGGATCTGGTCATTGACCCCCTGCCGCAGGAACGCTACGACTTGATCTATAGCCTCATGACCCTGCATCATGTGGCGGATACCGATGTGATCTTGCAAAGGTTTCATGCGCTCCTGAAACAGAACGGGGTCGTGTGCATCGCCGACCTGGACCAGGAAGATGGCAGCTTCCACGGCGCAGATTTTGAAGGTCACAAGGGCTTTAACCGGCAGGCCTTGCAGCAGGCCCTGCAGAAAACCGGCTTCCAGAATATCCGCTTTCAGACGGTGACCCGGGTGACCCGGCAAGTGGACGGGCAGCCAAAGGATTTCCCCGTCTTTTTATGCTGCGCGGATAAAGTTGGGTAAATCCTATTGACCTCTTCAAACCTGACAGGTTTCAGCGCGGCCCGCGTCAAACGCAAGTCTATGGAAACCTGTCAGGTCTTCAATCAAAACGGGGAATCGATGCAAGAAAAAACTTGACTAATAACATATCATATGATATATATTTAAATAATATGTATCAATTAGTTAGATTAGAGATTGGAGTAAAATTGAGATCGTAATCAGGAGCTAAATTGGATGTCGACCAAGAAAAAGTAGCACAATTTCTCAGGGAGTTTAAAGCGCTGATCAGCACAGGCCGCGATTTTGATTTTATTGGGCGTCCAGAAAACAATTCCGTTTTTATAAACCTGGGTTTGACTTGGAGGAATTTTATACGAGAGTTGCTAGGATTGTCGGTTGTGGATTACTGCTCTGGCCCGGAAAATGATCGTGATAGACCAGGAGTTGTTTGGTTATTCGGTAAGGAAATTTATGGTCATGATATTTACATAAAGCTCAAAATATATGATTTAGGTTCACAAAGAAAAGCAAAATGTATTTCTTTCCATGAAGCTAATCATCCAATAAGATATCCTTTTCGAAAATAAAACATCAATAAAAACCATCTTCAAAATAAGCATAATAATGCTTGAAGGAGACTGCAATGAAAGGCATTTGCCCCAATTGCGAAAAAGAAACTGAACTAGACTTTGTCAACATTATTGATGAAGTAATAGTTCGGGGAGAAGCTATCCCTGTTAATGTAGAATATTTTAGATGCAAGGAATGTGGGAGCGAATTTAGAGATCCGCGTTCAAAAATTGATCCTCTCGATACTGCCTATAAAGAATTTAGGCAACGACACGGTATGCTTCAACCCGAAAAAATCAAAGAACTTAGAGAAAAATATGGTCTTACCCAACTTGAGATGACCAATCTATTGGGCTGGGGTGGAGCTACGCTAAGTCGTTATGAAAATGGAGCTTTGCAAGACGAAGCTCATGAAACAATCTTGCGTCTTATTCAAGACCCCCACAATTTGCTTGAACTCATCGAACAAAAATCTGGCGTCCTTGATGAAAGGAAAAAAGAACGTACAATCGCAAGTATAAAAGAGATATCGAAGGGCCGGGAGAAATCATTTTCCACCATTTACGAAACTCTTTATGGATCCTATGAAGCTGATAAACTCAGTGGTTACAAACCTTTGGATGTCGCTAAATTATTCAACTCCATGATCTTTTTCTGTAAAGATGTTGAAATTCCGAAGACCAAACTCAACAAGTTGATGTTTTACGCCGATTTTAAACATTTCAAGGATTATGCACTTTCAATAACTGGCGTCCAATATGCACATCTTCCATTTGGACCAGCGCCAGATCGCTACCAATTGTTCGTTGCGGCTTTACATGATGAAGAGAAGTCTGTTTCAATAACAGAGTATCTATTTCCAAATGGCAATACCGGAGAATATTTGCTGGCAATAAAAGAACCTTTATTAAACATGTTTTCAACAACCGAGCTAAAAATATTAGCCATAATTAAAGAGTATTTCACTGAATTTAATGCAACTAAAATAAGCGAACTTTCTCACCAAGAAAAAGGATACGTGGACACTCGCGATGGTGAGTTAATTTCTTATGATTATGCACAATACCTGAGCATATAGAAGGTAATGATTAACCGTATTTTTAAAACCAGTAAAATCACATCCCCCTATAGCAAACTCTATGCCAGAAAACCGCAAGATCTTTTTTGGCGCTCCCGTCTCCCCTTACTCCTGCCCCGCCAAAAGCATGCGGGATCTAAGGCGGGCAACCTACCCACTTATTTCTGTTTAGCGTTGATCTCTGCCAGCACTTTTACTACCATTTCTTCGGTAATCCCAAACTGTTTGGCTTGTGGCATGGCAAGGAGAGCTTGTAAGGTCTTTCCTTTTACCAATGCGAGCATAGGATTCTTGGAGACGCCTGGAGCATATTTTTCTAAAATTTTTACCGCCTGGGGGTCTTTTAAAATAAGACCAACTTTTGTAGCTAATGTGAATGCCATTTTATTCTCCTTGATCTGATAAATTTCCAACCTCATCAAAACCATTTATTATATTAACATAATTCGTATCTACTCACCATATCAGATTTTGTCACTGCGAGCGCAGCGTGGCAGTCTCCTCTCCGGCATGGGGATTGCCACCCCAAAAAGCATCGGGGTCTTCGGCGTCGCTGGGAGGACACGATAAGCCAGTGCGTATGTGCTCCTCGCAAAGACAGAAGATAGAGCTTTTTTGCATTGAACAGCAGCGTTCTGCCACTGTGGAATTAATCGCAATTATGGACGTGAGTAGATACCATAATTATTATAAGGCACTTCTGGCAGTGAGTTTCCCGCCAAGTAATTGAACCCTGTGCAGGTTGGGTTGAGCGAAACCCCCTCCGCCTAACGCCACCTTCGCGAAGCATACCCGAGGGGTGCCCCCAAATCCTGATTTTCGGATTTGGGGGAGGCTGGGTGGGGGTCAACCCAAATGCTGGGTTTCATCCTACATGCCCTACGGGCGGGTACGATGCCGCGGAAATGACGCCTTCAAACCTGACAGGTTTCATCGTGACCTGAGACATTCGAAAGATTGCGTGTCCAAGTCAACTTGGTTGATCAGGCTTCCATGAAAACCTGTCAGGTTTTTAATGTTGGGTTTCAAAACCTTTTCTACGGGTGGTACAATTTCTTCCATGACCATCCCTGCCGAACTTGCTGAATTCACCCTGGCGCGCCGTTACAAGGCAGACCGGCGCGGCCCGGTGCGCTGGGTCTGGTCGCATGTAACCCGCCACGGCTGGCTGGTGTTGATCCTGCTGGTGGGAGCCATTGGCAACGCCGCCCTGGCTGCGCTGGTACCCGTCCTGACCGGACAGGCCTTTAACGATATGCTGGCGGTGCCGGCCCGCACCCGTGTGCTGCTGCCCCTGGCTTTGATTTTGGGAGGCTCCCAGATCGTGCGGGGAATCCTGCAATTTGGGCGCAACTTCGGGGCTGAATTGCTGGCCCAGCGCATCGAACGCGAGATCCGGGATGAACTTTACCTGTCGCTGCTGGGCAAGAGCATGACGTTTCACAACATCCAGCCGGTGGGGGATACGATGGCGCGCGCCACCAACGATGTGCGTGAGATCAACTTCATGTTCAGCCCGGGCATCAATCTCGTGGTCGGTTCGCTGACCTTCCTGGTGATGCCTTTCATTTTTGCGCCCCGCTACCACCCGGCGCTCTTATTGACACCCATCCTATTCTCGATCGCCTACTTCATTGCTTTATGGCAATACCTGCATTCCCTCACGCCGGTGACCAATGCGGTCAGGGATGCCTTTGGGGTCATGAACTCCCGCCTGGCCGAAGCCCTGGATGGGATCGAGACCGTTAAAAGCGCCTCCCAGGAAGAGGCTGAAGTCAAACGCTTTAATCTTAATGCGAGTAGTTTTCGAAATGCCTTTGTGCGCCAGGGGGACCTGGAAGCCCGCTTCCTGCCCAATCTTCTGCTTGGGATCGCCCTGGCAGGCGGCCTGCTGCATGCCTTGCTGCTCTTCCGCCAGGGTCTGCTGGATACAGGCGGTGTGGTGGCGTACTTTGGTTTGCTGATGATGCTGGATTTTCCCACCTTTGCCTCCACTTTTGCCTACACCCAGGTTTCTTCAGGCATTGCCGGGTCGCGCCGGGTGCTGGAGCTGATGAACCGGGAGAATGACCTCGATCAGAATAGGGTCGGCACAAGCATGGATGTCAAAGGTCAGATCGAATTCCGCGGGGTGGGTTTTGCCTATCTTGATAAAGAACCCATCTTGAATGACATCAACTTTACGGTCAAACCCGGGCAGACGGTTGCCATTGTGGGGCAGACGGGTGCAGGCAAGACCTCGCTGGTCAAGCTCATCAACCGCACCTATGATGCCAGCCGCGGGCAGGTGCTGGTGGATGGCGTCAATGTACGCGCCTGGAACCTGGCCTCCCTGCGTCAACAAATCTCGATCATCGAGCAGGATATTTTCCTGTTCTCGCGCTCGATCTCCGAAAACATCGCCTTTGGCAAGCCGCAGGCTACTCACGCAGAGATCGAAACCGCCGCCAAAGCTGCGCAGGCGCATGATTTCATCCTGGAATTCGAGAATGGATACGATACGGTCATCGGGGAACGCGGCGTGACCCTGTCGGGTGGACAACGCCAACGGCTGGCGCTGGCGCGCGCCTTCCTGACCGATCCGCGCATCCTGGTGCTGGACGATTCGACCAGCGCCATTGACAGCGCCACGGAAGATCTGATCCAGCGCGCCATTGCCAACGCCGCCAAAGGCCGCACCACCCTGCTGATCACACACCGCCTGTCACAGATCCGCTGGGCGGACCTGATCATCGTACTGCGCAAAGGCAGGATCGCTGCCATCGGCAACCATGAGCAGCTGATGCAAAGCTCCGCAGCCTACCGGCGCATCTTCTCTGAATAATGGTAACTCCTTTGTGACCTGGAGGTAAAAGGTATGATAACCACTAAGGCACCAAGTCACGAAGAAAAACAAATAAGAGGCTGTACTGCTTGGTGTCTTCGTGCCCTGGTGGTAAAAAACTGCAACCACTATCTCCCAAAAAATGGGGACATGAGGCGCCACCCAAAAGTGACTGGGCATGAGACACGAAGAATTATTAATGGCTTTTCCTTAGTGTCTTAGTGACTTAGTGGTTAAAATGATGTAACCACAAAGACACCAAGCCACGAAGAAACATAAAAGTTTTTATCTTGGTGACTTGGTGGTAAAAAAGATAAAAAAGTAACACTGTGGAGTAATCAATGGGTTTTTTCTTCTCCAGCCTTAATAACGAAAAATATGACCGCCAGTATTCAGACAAACAACTGCTGGCCAGGATATCCGCTTATTTTAAGCCTCAAACAAAACGCCTGGCAGTCATACTCGCGCTGATCCTGATCCTGTCTGTGATCGGCGCGGCCCAGCCCGTCATCGTCAGCCGGGGGGTGGACCTGCTGAAAAGCCAGCCGAATGTCAACGCCATCCTGCTCATCAGCGCGGCCATCTTCGTGATCGGGGTGGCCAACTGGCTGCTGAGTTGGGTGCGCCGCAGCCTGGTGGCACGTGCAGTTGGAGATGTCATCCTGAAAGTTCGCACCCAGGCCTTTCGGGCTGCCACCGCCCATGACCTTTCCTTCTACGATCAGTATGCCTCCGGGCGCATTGTTTCACGCATCACCTCCGATACGAATGAATTTGGACAACTGGTCAGCATCATCACCGATGTGGGCTCGCAGATGATCCGGGCAGTCCTGCTGGGTGTTGTCCTGGTGCGCACCGAGTGGCATCTTTCCTTGATCCTTTTCTCCTTCCTGCCGTTCCTGTTTTTGCTGGCGCTGGGCTACCGGAGCATTGCGCGCAACGTGACCCGGCGCGGCATGCAGGCTATGGCGGATGTCAATTCTGCCATCAAGGAAACGGTCAGCGGGATTTCCATCGCCAAGAATTTCAGGCAGGAACACAGCGTCTTTGAGACTTTTGATACCGCCAACCAGACCTCCTACCGGGTGAACGTCCGGCGCGGCTTTGTGTTGTCGCTGGTCTTCCCGACGCTGAATGCCCTGGGAGGCATTTTCACGGCCATTTTGGTGTACACAGGTGGCTTGAGTGTGGCCCAGGGAGTGGTATCTGCCGGGGCCTGGTACCTGTTCATCCTGAGCCTGGAAAGCTTCATGTTCCCGGTCATGAGCCTGTCGGCCTTTTGGGCGCAGATCCAGTCGGGGCTGTCGTCCGCCGAGCGCGTTTTCGCCCTGATCGATGCCGACCCCAATGTCATCCAGACCGCCAACCTGCAAGTCCCCAGGCTTAAAGGGGAGATCACATTTAATAAGCTGGGATTTCGTTACACGGATAACGAGCCCATCCTGACCGACTTCAGTCTGCATATCCGCCCGGGGGAAAACCTGGCCATCGTCGGGCATACCGGCGCCGGCAAATCATCCCTGGCCAGACTGATCGCCCGCTTTTATGAATTTCAGAGCGGGGGACTGCTTCTGGATGGACTGGATATCCGCACGTTTGACCTGGGGGCATACCGCCGCCAGCTGGGCATCGTATCCCAGGCGCCGTTCCTTTTCTCCGGGAGTGTGGCTGAGAATATTCGCTACGCCGTACCCGGCGCAACGGATGAAGAGATGCTGACCCTGGCGAAGCGTATTGGGGAGGGCGAGTGGCTGGAGACGCTGCCGGACGGCTTGAACAGCCAGGTGGGTGAGCGCGGCGGGCGGTTGTCGATGGGGCAGCGCCAGCTAGTGGCGCTGATGCGCGTCCTGGTGCAGAAACCGGCCATCTTTATTTTGGATGAAGCCACTGCCAGTATTGACCCCTTTACCGAGTGGCAGATCCAGCAGGCGCTCAACCTGATCCTGCAGGATACCACCAGCCTGCTGATCGCGCACCGCCTCTCCACGGTCAAGGCCGCCGACCGGATCGTGGTCATGCAGAACGGTGCCATCATCGAAGAAGGCAGCCATGCCGGGCTGCTCCAACACAACGGGCATTACTCCATGCTTTACAACACCTATTTCCGGCATCAATCCCTGGATTACAAGCCGCCGGACAGTTAGCCCGAAGGTTGGGTATCGCTGTTGGGTATCGCTGTGCTGTAAGATGGCTTTGCCAGTTTCAGACCCGCTCCCCCTGCCTCCTTTCCCTTTCAGGGGACTTCGGCGGAGACCTGCGGCGGGCAACCTGCCACTATGCTGCGATCATGTTAACGAACGACTCGAGATTGCCGAGCAGGTCGTCGTAAAAAATCACATCAACCTTTATCAAACCATCATTAGCATACGAAAATCGTTTTCCATATTCTTCGGTCTCAATTGTTTCCGTGTTCCCCGCAATAATAGAACCGTATTGTGCAAGCCCTGTCTATTCCCTGCCGATTTCGCCCAGAAATATATTGACCACGCGCGGATCGAAATGCGTTCCAGCCAGCGCGCGAATATGCTCCAACGTTTTTTCTTTTGACCACGCCGCGCGGTACGGACGATCCGACGTAAGCGCGTCGTATACATCTACCACCGCAAAGAGCCGCGCCGCCAGCGGAATCTGTTCGCCTTTGAGTCCGCGTGGATAGCCGGTGCCGTCCCATTTTTCGTGATGGCAGTACGGAATATCCAACGCTGGTTTCAAGTACGCAATCGGCGCGAGCATATCGTAGGCGAATTGCGGATGTTTTTTCATCTTCTCCCATTCTTTATCCGTCAGTTTCCCGGGTTTCAAGAGTACTCCATCCGGCACGCCCATCTTGCCGATGTCATGCAGGAGCGAGCCGCGACGGATGTGAACGATCTCCACTTCGCTGATGCCCATCGCCAGCGCCAAGCGTTTGGACATCTCCACGACACGCAAGGTATGCCCCTCGGTTTCTTTGTCGCGCAGGTCAAGGGCGTGTGACCAGCCCTCAATGGTGGCGTCGTAGGCAAGAGACAGATCCGTGATTGAACGTTGCAGGTTATCAAAGAGTTGGGCATTATCCAGAGCAATGGCGGCTTGCTGAGTCAGCATTTCAAAAAACTCCATCCAATCTTCGTCCGTTTCGCGGTGGGCACGCGTGAAGATTTCCAGCACACCCTGGATTTTTCCTTTGGCGATGAGCGGCGCGGCGTGATAGCAGGTGAAATCTTCTCCTGCCAGCACATCTGCGCGGGTAAAGTCGGTTTCCGTATCAAGAACATTATGAATGTGGACGATGTGTCGCTCAAGCGCGACGCGCCCGGCGAGCCCCTCGCCCAATTGCATGCGACAGTGTTCGATGGCTTTGCCGCGAAAGCCGTACCCGGCGCCATAGGCAAGCGTTTGCGTGTGCGGGCCGAGCAAAAACACGGCGACAGCGTCCACGCCCAATTGAGCCGCTACCTGTTGCACGATCACGTTCAGGGTTAACCGCAGGTCAATACTCCCGACGATGGCGCTATCAATGGCGCGCAGCGCGGCGAGGTGTTGCAGCTGAGTTTGAATGCGTTCTTCCGCCTGCTTGCGCTCGGTGATGTCCTGAAACGCGCCGTTGAGAAGAACAGTCTTATTGTCGCGGCGCACGGCTGCCCCCTGGGCGCGCACCTCAATGTGCCGACCCTTCGCGGTAATCAACTGAAGCTCAAAATCCCACGGCGTGCCTGAGTCGATGCCAGCCTGCACTGCGGCGGAGATGACCGGTTGTGACTCCGGCGCGTAGAAATTGATCGCCTCGGTGACATTCAGCCGGGTGGCGGGATCGACTTCATGGATGCGATAGACCTCTTCCGTCCAGAAAAGAGTCTGCGTTTCCAGATTCAATTCCCAGCCTCCAACCTGTGCCATCTGTCCGGTGAGATTGAGCAGGTCGAGCGAATGACGCAGCGCCTCTTCCGCATACTTGCGCCCGGCTTCGCGCTGTTGCAGCGAGGCTGCCATATCATCGAAGGCGCGCGCCAATTGGCTCAGTTCGCTCACGCCGCCCTGCACACTCGTGCGCGTGCTCAAGTCGCCGGCAGCCAGACGTTGGGTGGCGTTGACCAGGACATTAACACGCCGCAACAGGAAGACATCACTGCTGATCCACAGCATTGTCAACATGAGCGCAGATATGACGATCAAACCAATCACTATGATGTTTATCACGCGATCTGCTTCTGCAAAAGCTAACGCGCTGGGAATGCCGATGGCCAGATATGCGGAGGGATCGCTCACGCTGCCAAGCGGGTGAAAGGCGTACAAACGCTCGATGCCGTCCATGCCCAACGCTTGAGTCGTGCCATCGCCTTTGTGGTACAAAATTTCCTTGACAATCGGTGCTTCGGTAAACTTTTTGCCGACATAATTTTGGTGGTCGGGATAGCGCGTCAGTATCGTGCCGTTGCGGTCAATCACGGTCAGCGAGGATCCGGTCGGCAGTTCCACGTGTTCTGCGAGTTGGCTCATCCATTCCAAATCCAGCCCGGCAACCAGAATCCCTTTGAGTTGACCCGCGTTATCCAAGACCGGATAAGCCAAAGTGATAATTGCTTTGCCAAGTTCTCTGGCGATGAGATATTCGCTAATGGAAAGGTCGCGCGTTTGCAGGGCGCTCTGAAAATACGTTCGGTCAGCAAGGTTCACGGCTTGAGTGCGCGGCAATCCGCTGCAAACCACGTCGCCGTTTGGCATAGCAACGACAAAGTTCGAGTAAGATGGGGAATGGGTTAACAACTCAGCCAGAAAGGCGTCGCAATTACCCGATTGAGTGTCTCGAACAACCGGCATCAGGGAAAGAGCGGTCAGCGTCTGCCGCGCGCCCTCAATGAGCGCGTCCTGATTGCTTGCGGCAAGATGCACGAGTCGAAACGCTTCGCTTGTCGCATTCTTGGCGGCTTGTTCGTGCAACTGCGCACCGATGAACAGCACCAGCCCGAGCGCGGGCAGTAACGCGAAGAGGACAATCAGGATCAAGCGAAAACGGAGACTGGAGAGAAATCGGGACATGAATATATTCCTTCATCGCCATCTGTTGTGTGGGCAGGACAGGCAGCGTTAATCCGATATGGAAACGCGGAGTTCTCTATACCAGCAGTGAGTGCGCACCAGAATCGAGCGGGAGATACGGATGATGCCTCGTGGATTATCCGGGAACGAAAACGAGAGAAGAACGTGCCGAGGCAAACAGATCGTCTGCCTATTTCGTGTAGTTCGGGGGGGGAGGTAACAGCAATGTAACTGCGCGTTCGTACTTTTTCCAAACGCGAGTCGCCAGGATGAACGGTAGTTTTCTCGGGACTGGGGACGGCAAGTTGAAGAGTTACGGAATTACCTCCTCGAAAAATAAAGACAACGCGAAAATCGTGGACTTTAATAATATCACAAAGTTCATCCCGGTTGGATTGAGGTCACAAGAAAGTGCATTCTATCACAATTCGAATAGAGCGTTAATGAGGGATCAATCTCCATGCGCTTTCGCAACCAATTCCACGCTTTACAACCCCTATTTCCGGCATCAATCCCTGGATTACAAGCCGCCGGCAAGTTAGCCCGAATGTTGGGTTTCACCCTGCCTCCTTCACCCTCGGGTACTTCGCGCGGTGTTGGTTAGGATATTTCTTTGCGCCACTGTACCGATCTTGATCCAATAGGAAGTACCATTCGTTCATAAACGATGGGGGTTGTTCATGGGGGGGTTGTAATTATTTCAAGAGTTGCTATAATATCTTCAGGCGTACGAGCCGGATCGTTTTCTATCAACCAGCTTTCACCCCCACAGAACGGGATCTATCGCAGAAGGTGACAACTTGAAAAAATCTTTTGGTTCTTCCAAGACTAATCGCTCGATCAGCAAACCTTCCTTTTCCAGCTCCAAAGGGGTGGGAAAGATCGGCGGCGGCATGAAAAAACCCTTTTTCCAATCATCGAAAGGAAGCTTTGGCAACAAAGAGTCCTTTAAGGGCACACCTGACAGCCTCAAGGAGGGATCTTCCATGTTCCCCGAAAAAAGGAGGAGTAACCGGGCAGTTTCCCTGATCAGCCTGCTGGTGCTCTTTGTTTGCTGCCTGGTGGTTTTATGCATTGGCGGGGTGTATCTTTTCAGCCAGGGTTTGATCTCCATTCCGTCTTTTGGGTAGCAGTGTGGCTGTCTGAACAGGGGAGATAAAAGAGGGTGGGTATAAGAGATCCAATAAGCTGGAAAATGGATTTTTTTTATTAGCCTGCACAACCTTCTGATCTCATTTGTTTGAATATGAACTATAGGTTCGTTGATGTGTATGCCTGCCTGTGCGGATATGACAAATATCTATGCTAATGAAACATTAATTTTAAAAGCCTTGTCAAAAAAACAAATAGTATGGCATAATATGAATGCCCGTCGCTTGGATGCCCCCCTCATCCAGGTGGCGGGCAATTTGTTTTGAAAAGACCTGACAGGTTTCCTAACCTGTCAGGTCTGCTCAAATGTAGTAAAATTAAAGTACACTGATTGGCAGCGCATGCCTGTGAGTCTCCGGGTTTTTTGTGAACGCGGTTGGGAGTATTTACAAGAGGCGCCCATAAGGTTTGACAGGTTCGCTTTTATTGAGAGGAGAATTGACATGCCAGATAAAGGAAGTAAGGATAAAGGCCGTAAGGAAAAAAAGAAAAAACCTCTGCATGATGCCAAAGAAAAGAGGAAGTTAAAGAAAGAGAAGAAGATTACCACGCCGATATAGATCCTGCAGTCGGGATCATTGATGACAATTGAATAATTGAAAGAGACCGCTGAATTGAAGGCGGTCTCTTTTTGTTTGTGCCAGGGGTTATGACCGGCTATTTCCCTTTAAATGGATTAAATACTTTCACCCACGCATAATCTTGTCCTTCAGATAGATCTTCCGACCAGAGCAGGCTGCAGCCACTCTGGCGGGCAGATTGCAGGATCATGGCGTCCCAAAAGGAAATCTGGCAGCGCTGGTGCAGTTCAACAGCAGCAACCACATCCATGACTCCGGGGCGATGAACCTTCCAATCCGAAAAATCCCGGATGACCTGGGTGGCATGTTCGGGTGAAAGTGGAAAATTGGATTTGCGGGTGACGTTGACAAAGAATTCCTGTAGCACCTGGATGCTCAGGCAGCCCAGCCCCGTATCCCATAGCGAAAGAAGCAAAGCTTTGGCTTTTTCGTGTTTCTCTCCCTGCGACAGATCATAAGCATAAACCAGGATGTTCGTGTCCACAAACTGAAGTTCGGGATCAGCGGTCATGAAGGTCGTCCCGGCTGGCAGTTTTGCGGAAACCCAGGTTGAAGCCTATTTCCAGTAATGCCCTCTGGCGTTTGTGTGCCGCATCGTACTCGGTCTCTTCCTCCAGCATTTTCTCGGCTGCGCGGGTCAACAAGCGCGAGACGGACGACTGCCGCTTAGCGGCCAACAGCTTGATCTTTCTAAGGACGGTTTTGGGTAAGGAAAGGGTTATGTTCTGGTTTTGCATGGGAACCTCCACGAAATTAAGTGTATCACGTAATTTCGTGGATTGCAATCCGCTCTCGCAAGAGATCTGAGGGTTTGACAAACCGGCTTTTATTGGCTATGCTTGGGTGCATGCAAACCAACCCGATCAGCATTCGCCGTTTTGAAGAGCAGGATTGGCCGCAGGTGTGGGGCGTGCTGGAGCCGGTCTTCCGGCAGGGGCAGACCTACTCCTTCCCGTCCGAGATCAACGCGTCCGAGGCGCACAAGGCCTGGGTGGAGATTCCCCTGTGCACGTATGTGGCCGAGATGGACGGGCAGGTGGTGGGAACGTATTACATAAAACCCAACCAGCCCGGGCAGGGAGGGCACGTCTGCAACTGCGGCTACGTGGTGGCGACCACCCGGCGCGGGCGGGGCATTGCAGCCGGCATGTGCAGGCACTCCCTGGCGGAGGCGCGCACACAGGGTTTCAAGGCCATGCAGTACAACCTGGTGGTCTCCAGCAATGAGGATGCTGTTCACCTGTGGAAAAAAATGGGCTTTGAGGTGGCGGGCCGGCTGCCCAAAGCTTTCAAGCACCCGCAATTGGGCTATGTGGATGCGCTGGTGATGTACCAGTGGCTGGGGTAGTAAACGCTGCTATTTGGTTGCATGCAAAAAAACATTCACCACAAAGGCACCATCCCGGAAAAAGAGGCCGGGACTTAGTCACGAAGAAAAACAAATAAGAAGTTGTTCTGCTTGGTGTCTTCGTGCCCCCCATGTTTAAGGGAGGTGTGACTTTGTGGTAAAAAACTGCAACCACAAGACACAAAGGGGTTTTAAGGGAAACCTGCATGTTAAAGACCTGATAGGTTTCCGTAGAAGCCTGATCAACTCGCTCAACCCAACAACCGATCCAGGTTCTCCCGGGTCAATAAGACGCTTTCATGCCGGGAAAACAGGAAGGGTTCCACATCTGCAACAGCCTGATCCCAGGCAATCCTGCTCAGGTGAGTATGCAAAATTGACCGCCAGGTATCCAGGGTCAGGTGCGGCCCAGTTTCCAAGCTTTGTACAAGCGCGTTTCCCTTGTCAGTCGCCAAACAGCGCTGCTTCAATTTCAAGCAGATCTTTGGTGAACAGTTCCAGGTCAATTTTTACGGTTTCGGTATCTCTTTCCAGGCCTGTAATGATCAGGTTAAGTCGTTGAGGCATGCTTTCAGCCAGGTTTGCGTCGAACTCAGTAATGATCGGAATTAGATTTTTAAGTCGATCCTGGGTATTGACCAGGGCAGCTTTAGCTGCCTCCACATCGTCCAGGAAGAGCGCCATGCGCGCGTTGTTCACATCCACCAGCACTTGTAATAGTTTCAAATGCGCTGTAGCCGTCTCAGCTTCACCTTGCAAGGCCTTCTTCTCGCCTTCAAGCGCAGCGATTTTTTTGTTGGCTGCCTGAACTTCAATATTCAGCCTCTCGGTATCAACGATGGCCTCAGACAAAGGCTTATAGCGCAGGTAATGATAGGTCACTATCCCTGCCAGGAATGCAAGTGCAAGTACAACCAGCCAGATGAGCAGCTTGCGAAAGAAGCGTTGCAGGCGGCCAGGCTGCGGTTTTGAGGCATCAGCAAACTCAGATGAGGCGGGTGCTTGAGATCCGTTAATGGTTTCGGAGGTTTGCCCCTTTTCCTGGTTATCAGCATTCTTCTGGTTCATGGCTTATCCTTTCAGTGGCATTATGGCAATTTTACATCCTGCATAGGGAACAGCATGATGTGATCATGAGTTGCTCTCATTATCGCGCCATTTCTCGAAAATTGCACAGCCTACCTGCGGAGATCGCGCAGCACCCGCCGCAGGTCTCAAAAGGGGAAAGGGGGCTGGAGCCGGGGGCGGTCAGCCCTGAATTATCCCTTGACGTAGGACAATTTTTCGCAGATGAGGCCGTTCTTCACCTGGAAAATATCCACTCCCCGGACGTGGCCCTTTTTTCCCGCCTCATCTTCCCAGTCATACCTCCAGCGCATAATGCAGCGCAACCCCAGGCCAAAGATCTCCTCGATCTGGATGTGGGCCTGGGGCGACTGGCGGAAGAAGTCCTGCCAGAAGCGGGTCACGGCTGCCCGGCCTGAGTACACGGTGCCGTCCGGGGCTGGATGCGTGTTTTCGAAGATACAATCCTCGCTCATAAGCTGCAGCATGCCTGCGACATCCTGACGGTTGAAGGCCTCATTGAACGCAAGGACGACGCGCACTGCTGATTCCAGGCGGGACATGCGGATTGGACTCATTTGGATATCACCTCCTTTATTAAAAATCCATCACCTTATCCAGCCCGCGCTGGACACTCATTAAGCTGTCAACTCTTGCTTACAATATAGTTAACAAACGTTCCTCCTGCTAAAACCTGCTGCTTTTCCACTTTCAGGTGATGTTGATTTATCAGCGCGGAAAGCCCACCCATTGCCAAGAAATCCCGATGATTTCTGAAGTGTTCCCGACCCGCAGCTAATTCCGAGAAAAAGATGATGAGTTTGGAAACCCACCCCTGTAATGGTTGGTAAGGGCCTGTATGAAAGTCGATCAACAGGATACGGCCGTCATTTTTTAGAACCCGCATTATCTCTTTCAAAACTGCTGAGCGAGTTGCTGAGGACATTTCGTGTAATGACAGCATGGAAATGACCAGATCAAACTTGTCATCTTCATAAGGCATGTCCGTCGCGTCACCCAGATCGAGTTGGGTCGAATCGCCCAGGCGTTTTCGTGCAACATTCAACATGGATGGTGATAAATCCAGTCCGTACAGATTGCACTTGTAGCGTTGGTACAGTTCGAGATGCGAGCCTGTACCACAGCCTACATCAAGAATACTCATCCCTTTGATTGGACGAAACATTCTGATCCCGACCAGTTTAAAGCCCATATTCATCGAATCAAAAAAACGATCATAGATTCTCGAAATGTTGCGATAAGGGTCTTTCATTGTTTAACCTGCCTGACTTTTGAGAAAAGCCTCCATTGCAGCAGTCACCGCTTCCGGCTCTTCGAGTGTTGACGTATGCCCTGCCCCGGGGATAATGACCAGTTGTGAGTTTGGAATACCCGCGTGCATCTGTTCAGCCTTCCGGGGAACCGTAGCCACATCCTGGTCTCCGACGATGATCAGGGTGGGAGTCTTGATCTGGCCGAGTTGTTCAGTGACCCCCTGGCGGGTGATCACACCTGACACGGCACGTGTGATCCCGACGCGATCATTGGCAACCATACGTTGTTTCCACTCTTGCTTGAGGCTGGCCCGCCCTGGATCGTTCAGGAATTTTTGTCCGAACATGATCTGCATGACACGATCAGCTACGAGTTGCAGTCCTATCCAACGGGCTACAATGTTCAGCATCCGGTAGCTGCGTGCGGTTTCCATCGATTCAGGATCAGATGAACTTTCGATGAGCGTGAGAGACTTGAGCAGGTCGGGTCGGCGGATTCCCAGGCGCAGACCAACAAAACCGCCCATTGAAAGCCCTACAAAATGACAGGGAGCGCAGTCGAGTGCCTCGATTAGCGCAATGGAGTCTTTATAAAGACTTTCAATATCATATCCTGACTGAGTGACCTCACTCTGTCCCTGGCCACGATGGTCGTAGGTGATACAGCGAAAACGGTCTTTCAACGCAGTGACCTGATCCTTGAACATGGCGCCACTCCATAATAATCCATGTGAAAAGACCAGGGTTTCAGCGCCACTTCCGTGTTCTTCGTAATAAATGCTGGCTCCATTAATTTTCAGGTTTGGCATGATCGCTCTCCTTTATCCAAATGTGCCGAACAATTTGGGTCACCAGCCCCCTGTAGTTTGCCGGGTTGCTCTTATTATCGCGCCATTTCTCATAAAACGCGCATTGTATCGCTGAGCGAAGCAGAGGGACCCGGAGCGCAGCTTTGTAGAGGCAGCTCTCAGATCTGCCCATACCTGTCATTTGGATGCATGCAAAAAAAGATTTACCACGATCCCAAAGTGATTGGACATGAGACACAAAGACACACAGCCCACCTTCATAAAACCTGTCAGGTTTGGTGAATACCCGGCCAATGCACCGCTCCTGGGCGATTAAAAACTCATCACCTTATCCAGGCCGCGCTTGACGCCCACAAATGTGGAAACTTTACGAATGGCCAGGAGCGCCCCGTTGACATAGGGCTCTGCGCTTGAGCCTGACTCGTGCCGCAAAATTAACTTCTGGTCGGACATTCCAAAAATTGCATCCAGCGAAATGACATATCCTGGCAGCCGCACAGAATGGACCTGGGAACCATTCAACCGGGCTCCCCGACTCTCTTTTGGACCTTCGATCAAATCCAGCGGAACATCGAGTTGTGACTCCTGTATTTTTGAAAGGCGGTTTGCCAGTTCGCGTGCGGTTCCACTGGGAGCATCTTTTTTTTCGGAATGAGCGTAGTCAATGATCTCCCAGTGGGAAATATATTTAGCCGCCATCTCGGCAAATTTTTGAAGCAGTACTGCGGTGATGGCGAAGTTTCCTACAGCCAGAACCCCGCGCCTGGCTTCCTGGGCAACAGCATGGATCTCCCGGTAGTCGTCCTCGCTTAGCCCGGAGGTGCCGACGACAACGTGAGCGCCACTCCTGAGCGCGGACAGAATATGGAACTTTGCAATATCCGGTTTGGTGTACTCCACAAAAACATCCGGCCTGGTTTTGAGCGCGTCTGCCGCAGTTGCGAAAACAGGCGTAGTGAGCCCTTTAATATCGATCACATCCCCAAGAACTCGCCCGGCATGGCTGCGGGAAATGGCGGCGACAAGGTCAAGATCGGGAGATGCAAATATGCCCCGGGAAAGCGCAGAACCTGCCCACCCTGCCGCACCCGCCAAACAGATCCGAATGTTCGTCATGTACTCTCCTTTGTTGATATTGCGGACGGATGAGCTGTCCAACGGTTTGCGATAATCCTGCCTGTCCTGATTTCTTTTGTCAGGGCATGCTTTTAGCGGGAGATCAGCCTATTGCCAGGGGTGCTACGCGATCGGCAGGTTGGCAGGGTCAGTTGCCATTTGTGATCAAAGGGGCTTGAGCAAAGCCAATATTCTGCAATACAATCGCAATCACAATTAAAACAATAACAAAAATTAATATTTGAACAAAGAGACGACCAAAATTTGATTGTGTCAAGCCGTGTCCAAGTACCCCACCCCCAATCCCAAGCTCGATGGCTTGTCCCAAAAACCAGGCTATTAAAAGGGTGGGGGGAATTGTTGCAATTGAGAAAAGACCTATGGAAAACGCTCCCCAGGTTAGAACACCAACCTGAAACCCAAAGATGGCTCCCTGTTTCCATCCTTGAAGTTTGAGTTTGAGCATAAGCCAAAGAAGGAAAATAACAAATATCAGAAATGATAGGTATCCGATGGGAATATATGCAAAGGCACGGTCTAAGGGAAGCAAGAAAGGACTTGGTTGTGAATATACTCGCGAGAGTAATCCTGCGTGTAAAAAGAAATCAAACCCCAGCATAGATAACCATGACAAAAGGGTGAGTTTTATGTAAAAACCAATGGAAGGGAGAGGGTGATTAGTTGTATCCATATTTCTTAAATTTATCTACCTCATTCTTTCATCCCTAATCTTTTGGCAACTCACTATGGTTTCACCCACCCTTTGGCGGGTTAGTGGACTTATGGGTGGTCTCCAGGCCGCCTGAAATCAATCGTCTAAATGGAGTTAACGCCTGCCTTCATTTTACATACACCTCGGGGAAAATGCAATTTCAAAACGCCCCACCCCAACCCTCCCCAAATCCTAAAACAAGGATTTGGAGAGGGGGTTTTGATAAAAACCTGTCAGGTCTTTGGGCGTGGGCAACTTGCCTATTTGGGAAGACATTATGACTGCCAAAATGGTCATTTAGCCAAGTAAACTTGACAAATTTTTGAGTGTATGCTATCCTATAACCAGAGGATGGAAGATATGGACAAAATTACCCTTAAAAATCGTCTGAAAGTTGCTCGTGCTGAAAAAAACTTTTCTCAAGAAGAACTAGCCAATCTTGTTGGGGTAACAAGACAAACGATTAGTTCAATTGAAACCGGGCAATATTGCCCTTCGGCTCTTTTGGCATTCCAACTGGCAAAAAAACTCGAAAAACCAGTTGAAGAACTATTTTTTCTAAAAGGAGATGAAAAATGAACAACCAATTTGATTCTCGTGATGAGCGCACTACTGTAGTTGAAAATGCAAGTTACCGTATTGCCTACCTTGTGATGTCATTTGGTCTATTAGGCAGTGTAGCATACCGAAGTTTTGTTCTGCAGCAAAGTAGTTGGGATTTACTGGCATTGGTAATTCTGGGAGGGGTGACAGCAACTATCTATCAAGGAACTAACAAAGTGCTTTCACGTCACTGGATTATGACAACTGGTGTAACTTTAGTTATTGCCGGACTCCTTGCAGTTGCCTTTGTAATTATATTCCGTTAGGCACATCGTCTTTTACCTGTAAGAGGCTTATATGACCCACATCTTGATTGAAGCGGGTCATTATTTTTGCAAGAGGTTACCCAACCTACCAGCTGGCCTTATTTCCCTAAAGCAGGAATGGCTTCCAGGGCAATCTTCTCGAGCAGATCCTGGTTGGTGATGGCTTGATCTTTCCAACTGTTGACACCAAATGCGCTGATAAAACAGAAATCATTGATACCAGCTTCCGTGTAACGTCCAACGGCATCGTAAAATGCCTCCATCGAGCGGAACAGACCGTCTGAAGTCCATCCGAAGATGAAGGTTCGTCCGATGTGGACCGGGTCACGTCCGACCTCGAGCGCGAACTCGCACAGCATTTCACAACGCTGGCGGGTCATATCACTGCTTTGTTTGGGTGTTAAGTCCTTGCCCGGGTAATAACTGTTCCAGGCATCCCCATGCCTGGCAGCCAGGCGCAAAGCCCTGGGTCCGTGGGCTGCCACATTGAATACAGGCCGGGGTTGTGAAATAAACAGCGGGCGCAAGTGTGCTTCCTGGATGTTATAGTATTTTCCGGGGTAGGTGGTTACTTCTTCTTTCAACATTCGGTCGATGATCTCCACGAATTCCCCGTAGCGTTCGGAGCGCTCACGTGGTGCCCAATCTGGAACGCCGGTCATTGTGTGGCAGCTCCTGGCTCCGGCTGAACCCACGCCCAGCTCCAGCCGGCCTCCTGAGATATGATCCAGAGTAAAGGCCATGCGTGCCAGGAGCGCCGGGTTGCGCAGGGTCATGCTGGCCACCAGCATGCCGAGCGAGATCCGATCCGTTTGGGTTGCCAGGGCAGTCAATACACTCCAGCAATCATACCAATCCATCACTTTGTCGTGCGGATTAACAAAATGGTCTGGCACCCAGAGCTTATCGAAACCCAGAGATTCAATCAATCTTCCGTGTTCAATGAGCTGTTTCCAGGGGGGGACCGGTCCAATACTGATCCCGAATGTGGGCTTGCCGTCATTTTTTATGTTCAAGGAATCCCTCCTTCTGGTTGAGCAAGACTTGCGATAACCATCCAACTTTGAATATTTGGCAGGAGATCCGGAAATATCAAAACGCTTGCCAGGAACGGTTCAGCGCGTTGCTGCTGTGGGCCAAGCTCACAGTCGTTGGATCAAGATTGTGGAAGGTTGGCAACCTGCGCAGAATCATATAACTGTGAAGTGCGCTGTGTCAGGCAGCTGCTTCACGGATTCACGTTGACCGGCGACGGCTGCGAATGAACAGGACAACTGAACCGACTGCGCCAACGATGAAGGCTGCAGGGCAGATCAGCGTGGCGAGAAAAAAGGCCGCGACGGCGAGGCCCTGCATCAGAATCTGGAGCGCACCCGTGGTTGCCGAATTGTGGGCGACAGCCGCGAAAACGTTGTTCAGAAGGACGAAGAGAGCAAGACCGAGTAGCGACGCGTAGAGGAGGAACCTGAACTGCCTTGCGGTTCGCCAGGGATGGACGATTGCAAGGACAAAGGCAGTAGCTGCAAGAAAGGCTAACAGTATGCCGGGTGGATTATCGTTGATACCTACAGCGGCAGCGGCAATTACCGACAAGCCACAGATCGCCAGGAGCATAAGCGTCTTGATTCTGTTGCGAGGTGTTGAAAAAGCATCCATCATGACAGTCTCCTTTTTTGATAGTGGATTTCGTCTATGGCTGCCTGACGGTTTGCGTACGTCCCGCCTGTTGGGCGGTCTTTGGATAATAAAACATGATTTTTGGAGGGGCTTCCTTACTCCATCCTATTAAAGGGCACAACCGTTGACTTTCTTCTCGACTTTGATTTATCTTCAATCAATGAGAAGGTCAAAGTCTTGCCTCTAAAACTCCACTTGTACCTGCCAATCCCTGACTCGGGATCGGCGTAAAGCCCTGCTTCGTCAAGTACTTCAAACACATCTCCTATTATTTTGTATGTTGAAGTGACAATAACCTCCCCATCAAGGGTTATCGTCAATCTGCCTTGCCCATCGAATTCGACTACAGGTGAAACGTCACCTACCGTGTATGTAAAAATGCCTTTAGGAAAATTTGGCTCTGATTTATTGAGTGGTACAGGTTGTTCTGTCATTATAGGGTCCTTCCTATTGAACCATTGGAAAGTATTTCCGAATGGTTGGTTTTATCGGAAAGTGTGGGCGAATGCCTGCAATTATCCGGTACACGTGGTATCGGGTGACCTTTGGATAATAAAACATGATTGTGTGGGTTAGATTGGGAAGACGTATCCTGGACGACCTTCTGTGTGGAGTAGTAAATCATCCATCCAGGATATGTCTTCCCTTTCTTTAGCGGGTTGTCTTGCCTATGGCGCTGGTTAAGTACTTGCTGATTTCCCAAACTGGAAATATCCGAAACCTGCCGCAAGCAGGAAATAGATGACCACAGTGGACCAGACCAGGCTATTCCCGACCCCATATAATGCATCAAATACTGAGGCGATGAATCCGGTGGCACTCATAATGAACCCGCCCATGATGATCGCCTTCATAGCTTCGTCCTTTGGCATGACATTTCTGGCAAACCAAAGGATGGCCGCAATCCCGAGGAAGGCTGAGCCCAGATACCTCGCAAGATACTGTCCGGAAACATCAAGAGCCACACCGTACATGGACATGGTTTGGACTGGCATCAAGATGAAAGCTAATCCGAAGAGTAATCCCACCACAGCAGAAATCGACATGAATGTTCCAAGTTTCATTTGGTTTTCTCCTTTTGAATGAGAAGCTAATGTTTTGAAAAAATTTTTTTCAAACAAACCTGATTATTATCAATAACTTCCTCCTTTCCGTCGGGTTGGGCTAGCCAGTCACACCTGCAGATTTGTGGAAATGAACAATAATCCACCCGGCTTTTTGCTTCTCCAGGATCCAGGTGCAGCGCACAGGTGTCTCATTTTCGAAATTCATCCTGGTCATCTTTCTAATCCTTTCTTTGAGAAAAACCAGAAAACCACTTCATTTTCACTGAAGGTTGTCATTATTATTAATCCCCTGCAGATAATGATTATCGGTCAATTTTCAAACAAAAGGCTCTGATATTATTCTCCAGCAAAATGTCATGATCATTTCGCATTTATGCCACGATAGATCAATCACCACCCTATGATCCGCTCTCCAGGATCCACAATGCGCTTACATCATTTCTCCTTCTATTTCATTAAGTATAAGAAATTAATTACATCTTTTCAATATTGGGAAAAATTTCACAAAGTATATAAACCAAACCCCCAGGATATACCTTAACCGCTATTTGAATGTCAATCGGCAAATGGGCTGAAGCAATGTTGGGTTTCACCCTGTTGGGGTCTTTTGCGTTTTGGTGGGGGCAGGATGGGGAGATTGATGGATGCGCTCTACCCAACCTTGCTGGCAGGCGGCGAGATAAAAGCCTGAGAGCATATAAACGCCTAAGGTGGAGAAATTACTTGTAAGTCGCACAGACTCCCACCAGTCAGGTGCACGCTGTATTGGGCGGCACTTTGTGTGGCGAGTGCAAATATCATAACAAATTTGGTTGTTGTTCTTGTCATACAATTTTCAAGAGCACAAAAATAAGCATTATCAACCAAAAAATGAAGACGCACACATATAGCAACACGAACATGACCGAATGTGAGAATATGAATTTCTTTTCCCTCTTTGCTGAACCTTTCAACGGTTTGCTTAAGAACCGAGGAACAATCTGCGCGTGCATCAAGATGGAGAATAATCCTTGTTCTTCATTAAGACCAAGGATTTTTTCAAGTGCATACCCCCCCTTCAAAAGTTCATTTAAGAGTTGATACGTGCGGATTTCCAGCATTCCACAGATGAATGTTAGAACAACACCAAGTATTGATATTAATATCTTAGAAAACATGAGGGAGCCTGTCTGGAATAAAGCACTGGCTAGAAACCCGTCTGCAGCAATAGAGAGACCAGCCACGGTAAAACGTATTTGTACCAAGTTATTGTGGTAATCTACAATTCCATTGTAGCCTGTACTCAAATTTTCACATTTGATTGTTGGGTTACTATTTTCCATGGTGTTGTTATCCTCCATGATTCTGTTCAACTCTGAAAACGTAATAATTACTCAGCCTCTTTTTAGAGCAACGATCTGTTCCTAAAAACCATTTTCTATTGGAACCGCCTAACGGTTTGCGTACGATCCCGCCTGTCCTGACTTTTTTGTCAGGGCAGGCTTTCTGCGGGGTGGCAGCGGGCGGCGGGACTGGCAAGGCTGCTCATATTATCGCGCCGATTCTTCAGACCTGACAGGTTTTTTTGGGAAATTTTTTACAGGTGGATTGTTTTGCCTTCAGGTTCAACCTCATCCTTGTGATTACTGCCTTAAGGATCCTGTTTTATTATTCTCATTTCAGAATGACCACAATTTGGGCATCTGCCTTCTCTAATGTCAGTTCCTTCCCTGCTTGCACCAGCAACAGCCACTCCGCCAAACATGCTGCCGGGACCAAATAAATAAAGCTGGCTAAGAGCTTCTTGTGTGAATGGAACTCCACACTTGGCACAGCTTGCTTTAAATCTACCATAAAGAGCATCTATTTCAGATGTATTGGTTGCTTTGGAAGAACGCACCAGCTCAGTAAAACAGTTTCCCCATGTGTTCATCGGAATTATCACTTCTGTCATGAGTGCGCCTCCTGAGTGCTATTAAATTGCATCTTCGATAACGGACTGTGGATGGTCTCCAGGCTGCTCATATTATCGCGCCGATGCTTCAGACCTGACAGGTTTCATCGTGACCTGGATCAATTATAAGTCCGCGCATCCAAGTCTAGCCGGTTGATCACACCTCTACGGAAACCTGTCAGGTTTTTCAAGTCCCGCATGTTTTAAGCGGGGTGGTGGCTGGGTGCAGGTAACCGCGATCCATTCGTCGCTCATTTTTTATTTCTTTGGCTCGGCTGTCGCAGAGTTATACCGAACCAATTTATCCCAATCAATTTCGCCATTATCTTTACAGAAGATATTCGCAAATTCTTTGGTGAATTTATTGATCATTTGCGAATACGATATTACAAAATTATTTATCATCACTCAAATCAATTTTTCAATTATGGAGTTGAGAATTGCATCATACCAATTGATTTTTTCACCGATCAAATCCTTTACTTTTTCGATTTCAGCATCTGATAATTCTCTATCCATTTCCTGAAAAGCAATTGTTTGAATATCTTCAATGTTCAATGAATAAACAATTTCGTTTTTATCTTTCATACTCCTCCAAAATCAGTAAGTAAGTAGTTGGGTTGAGGGGCGGTTTATTGGGCATATTGACGAACAATCAATTGCCCCGCGAAGTACCCGTCCGTAGGAGACCTGTAGGGTGTAGGGTGAAACCCAACTTCCTGAAGCAATGTTGGGTCGCTTCGGTGGGGGCAGGATGGGGAGATTGATGGATGCGCTCTACCCAACCTACCAACACTAGACGCAGGTTTTTATGCCTTAAATGTGGAGAAGTAAGAATCGATTTCCGGGCGCAATTCGATTCCAACTCTTTCAAAACAATTGAGCAGTTCGTTATAAGCTCCTTGTCCACCCAGGAAATCCCAAAACTCTTCAGCTACTTTCAACTCTTCTTTTAAATCCAACATACCTTTCATTGTCCATCGCTGATAGGGTTCAGGCTCATAGGGATTGTATGGAATTGCTATGCAAGACTTGACATCCGCTCTGGGATCTTGTGCCAATTTTATTGCCACCCACTCCAACATAGTTCTTTTGAAATCTTTAAAGTTGCTAATATTTGGTTTAACCGTTTTTAGGTCAAATAAGTAAATCGCGTCGTTCCCATCTTGAACAAATAAATCGACCTTTACTGTTGAAAGCCAATTCATTCGACCTTTTTGACATACTTCCCTAATTAACTCGATCTCTTGCTTTTTGTTCGTATTTGTTTTACCTGTACTCAAATCATTGATGATATTCTGAATAACTTTTTGGGCTTCTTCACTTATTTCGTGGCCTGGAACATGTTGATTTTCTGCGGTTGTGAATTGAGTTTTAGCCAGGGCAACGGCAACTGGCTCAAAAATTGAGGTCCCAAAAGTCGTATTCAATGATTGGACAAACGAATACAAGGCCATGCGGTCCTTTCCTAAAAGTTTATAGTGGAAAGGCATGTACTTGGACTCCGGATTATATTTTAGTAATTTTTTCCTGAGACTATTCCTAATAGTTGATTCAATAGAAATAACATTCTCTGGTGATATTGACATTGCCCCTCCCATTATTTTGATTTCAAATGGAAAATGCTTTCAGAATATGCTGCTTTATCTCGCTCTGTTCGATTTAGGACTGGCCTTTTAAATTGTTCTACTATTTCCATATCTGCTCGTTCAGCAATAATGGGGTACATGCCATATTTATCATTAGCAACGAGGAATATATCAAAATCATCGGCTAAAAAAATTCTGCAATTTTTGAGGACATCGGATATCCCCTGGATGTAAGATTCCTTTGCTTCTTTCCCTTGACCATTATTTAGTGGCCCTATCTCTAATTCGTCTCGTCTATTAAAACTAAATAATTCGTAAGCATAGGCATGTTGTTCGTGATAGTCAATTAACCCAACATATGGAGGACTTGAGAAAACACCCTGGATTTTTTGTTTATTAGCGATCTTGGCAAATTCTGGTTGTTCTTCGTTCAATTTCTTAATAATTTCAATTGTCCGTGAATCACCCGTTATGCATCGCTGATAAGTATCAGTCCTTAATTTGGTAAACTTCACCAATCTTTCCAATGTATCTTTGCTATATCTCTCCCACCAACTAAGAATGGAAAATAGTGGCTTGCATACTTTGCCATGCTTTGAACAATAATACGTTGTTGTCACAGGATCTAATAATGTACCAAGATCAGAATGGGTTGTGGCTCTACATGATCGTATGGTTCTACTTAAGATAATTTGAATAACCCGCTTTGTGGCGGGATCTTTAATTTGGTTTACTAACTCATTCACCAAATCAATTTCTTGTCTGACTGGCTTTAAGTACCACTTATCCAGAAAACTGTCTTTATTATTTTGTTGTAATTGGACATTTTCCTGATTGACCAATTGATGGAATTTAAATAAGAATTGTTCTTCCTTTTCCTTTCCATATTTAACTTCATTTATTAGTTTTTTGTCAACTTTAAATTTAAATTCAGGTGATGGGAAATATTCTTTATTAAATTCGTTGAGTTCAGCAAGTAATTTTTGTTCAAACTCATTAGCCTTTTGCGATGATTCAAAGGATCTTAATGCTTTGGTTATTTTAATGATTTCACTTTGGATATCAATAAAATTATGTTTTTCGATTTTTATATTACTTATCAATGTATTAAATTCAGATACATCTATACCTACCGCGTGCATTCCTTGCTCATTCGCCTGAACCAGTGTAGTACCGCTTCCGCAAAAGGGGTCGAGAATAATATCGCCGGGTTTAAAATAGGATGTTTTTTTAAATTCGTCAGTATGTTGGTCTAAAAAGTATTCAACTAGTTGAGGAATAAATTTGCCCTTGTAAGGATGTAACCTGTGAACATGTTTGGTCGTATCGGTTTCTTTAAGAAAATCGAATGATAAGTGCCAATTAATATCATCCCCCAATTCTGCTTTCCAATTTATTTCGCGTTCTCCTAAATATGAGCTGTAGTATTTTTCTAATTCATCTTTAGATACTTTAGTAACACCACTATCTACATGTTTTCGCACACGCCCGTATTGGATCAGATATGAAATATTAGAAGAGGTAACCTTTTTCTTCAAATACACTGTAGCCCATTCGCTGGCGTCAAATATCGTCATAAATTCTGAAGTCATATTGTAAAACCTTCTTTGTTAAATTATATATTTTTCAATGTGGTAATTATACAGTCAAAATATAACACTTACACTGTTGCCGAACCATAGTTGATAGATTCCTCCATCTGAAATATTAGAGATAAAGCTTATTGTGTCGGCGGTCTCGATAAAAATTACCTCAACCTTCGTGTCTAGTGGTAAGAATCTTATGGTCAATGGTCTATCGTCTGTCGTCCGAGTCACCACCTCGCCTGGTGTTCCTCCGCAAAGCACATCGTACCCTTTGGGTCCCCCGACCCCAAATAACCCTCCAAAATCACATCAAAACCCAATTGATCCCTCGCACCTTCCAAAATCGGACAATGAGGAGATGGTTCGGGTTGACGGAGGATGAGATCAAGATTGCGGAAGGTTGACCCCCACCCCAGCCCTCCCCCAAATCTCGATTTGGGGGAGGTTGGGTAGGGGAGTAGAATCATTGCATGCCCCCAAGAAGAACCACACCCAAAAGTTACGATTTTGCCAGGAAACTACGCAAAGAACCGACACCTGCTGAAAGAAAACTCTGGGCATATTTACGCAGGGATCAATTGGATGGGGTGAATTTTAGAAGACAACATGCCATTGGAAACTATATTGTTGATTTTTGCTCACCGAAACATAAACTGATCATTGAGCTTGATGGAAGTCAACATCTGGAACAAGAAGAATACGACTTAGAGAGAACCAAATATTTGAAAGAGCAAGGGTATCAAGTGATCCGTTTTTGGAATCACCAGGTGTTGAATGATATGGA
>Ga0154492_122_pt1 | contig 85030 bp, 83 predicted proteins | sample RifGroD2_FD_115971 | JGI IMG/M metagenome (GOLD analysis project Ga0154492, IMG submission 115971) | Chloroflexi bacterium GWD2_49_16
TTCCGGGATTCGTTCCTCCGACCGGAGGCTCATGCTTTTTGAGCAGAAGGAAGTCCCGGCTTCTTCTTCCGGGATTCGTTCCTCCGACCGGAGGCTCATGCTTTTTGAGCAGAAGGAAGTCCCGGCTTCTTCTTTCGGGATTCGTTCCTCCGACCGGAGGCTCATGCTTTTTGAGCAGAAGGAAGTCCCGGTTTCTTCTTCCGGGATTCGTTCCTCCGACCGGAGGCTCATGCTTTTTGAGCAGAAGGAAGTCCCGGCTTCTTCTTCCGGGATTCGTTCCTTCTTCCCAATTGTGATATATTCACAGGAAAATCCATGTAACTCTGGAGCCCCGCATGCCCGAAACCAAAAGCCCCCTCCGCAGCCTGCCGCGTAACGTCTGGATCGTCACCGCCACCTCCTTCCTCACCGACATCTCCTCCGAAATGCTCTCCAACCTCGTGCCGCTCTTCCTGGCCAATGTCCTCGGAGCCAGTACCGCCATCGTCGGCCTCATTGAAGGCCTGGCCGAGACCACCGCCAGCCTCATGAAGATCTATTCCGGAGCGTTGTCCGACAGGCTCGGCAAGCGCAAGTGGCTGACCGTGCTGGGCTATGCCCTCTCCACTGTGGCCAAACCCTTCCTTTATTTTGCCAATTCCTGGGGTTGGGTGCTGGGCGTGCGCTTCAGTGACCGACTGGGGAAAGGCATTCGTACCGCCCCGCGTGATGCTCTCGTGGCTGACGGAGTGCAGGAAAAACAGCGCGGCCTGGCCTTCGGGTTGCACCGCGCCGGGGATACCTTCGGAGCCTTCCTGGGCATCGGCATCGCTGCCCTTATCGTCTGGCTGAACCAGTCCCAGGCCCTCGACCTGACCCGCCGCACCTTCCAAATTGCGGTTTTGGCTAGCATAATCCCGGCTGTGCTGGCGGTGATCGTGCTGGCAGTGGGGGCGCGTGAAGCCTCCGTGCCAAACAAGTCCGCCGTGCCGGTTTTCAGCCTGAAAGGCATGGACAAACGTTTCAAGCTTTTCCTGCTGGTGGTCATCCTGTTCACGCTCGGCAACTCTTCGGATGCCTTCATCATCCTGCGCGCCCAGGAACGCGGTCTGAATGTTCTGCATGTCCTCTTGATGATGATGACCTTTACCCTGGTCTATTCCTTGCTGTCCGCTCCGCTGGGAATCCTCTCGGATAGGATCGGGCGCCGCAAACTTATCATCGCTGGCTGGTTGACCTATGGTCTGGTCTACCTGGGTTTCGCCGCCTCCACCTCCGGCTGGCAGATCTGGGCGCTGTTTGGGCTTTACGGGGTCTATTACGCTGCCACGGAGGGCATAGCCAAGGCGTTGGTTGCTGACCTGGTACCTCCCGAGCGGCGCGGCACGGCTTATGGGATCTACAACGCGGCCATCGGTCTGACCGTTTTCCCCGCTTCCCTGATCGCCGGTTTGCTCTGGCAGGGAGCGGGTTCCTGGCACGGGTTGGGTCCTTCGGCGCCTTTTATCTTCGGTGCGGTCCTGGCTTTGCTGGCAGGTCTGCTCTTCTGGCGGCTGGTGCCAGCCCCCGACTCTAGGTAAGAATGCATTTCACTTTAACTGCCCGCCCCCCTTTCAATTTCCAGTCCGTGCTGCAGTCACATGGCTGGTGCCAGTTGCAACCCTTCCGTTTGGAGGCTGATACTGGTCAACTCAGCTACATCCTGCGCTTGTCCAGCGGGCAAGTCGTGGATCTCGAGATCTCGGAAACCCCGGGCGGGATCCAGGTCCAAACCACCCAACTCACATTCTCCGAAAAGGCTGAAGTTATGGCTGTTCTCACCTGGATGTTTGGGTTGAACCTGGATTTTTCCAACTTTTACGAAGCCATTCGCGGAAAACCGCCTCTGGCCCATGTCGAGAAACGCGCCATGGGGCGGGTCTTGCGTTCACCCACCTTCTTTGAAGATGTCATCCGCACCATCCTGACCACCAATACGCTTTGGTCTGCCACCATCCGCATGACTGCCAACCTGGTCGGGCAGTTCGGCGACCCCTTGCCCTTCGACTCCGAACGCAAGGCCTTTCCCACCCCGCAACGCCTGGCCTCAGCCACCGAAGCCCAGCTTCGGGCAGAAATCCGTTTGGGGTATCGTGCCCCCTACATCCTCGACCTGGCTCAGCGGGTGGCTTCATCTGGCTTTGACCTGGAATTATTCAAGACCAGCTCCCTGCCCACCCTCGAGCTGCGCAATCAATTGTTGAAGATCCTGGGCGTTGGGCCGTATGCGGCTGCCAACCTGCTCATGATCCTGGGGCGTTGCGATTTCATCCCGATCGATACCTGGGCCCTGAAAATGGTCTCACAGGAATGGCATGGCGGGCAGCATGTTACACCTGCTGATGTGCAGGCTGCCTTTGAGAAATGGGGTGAATGGCAGGGATTGGTGTTCTGGTTCTGGGACTGGGCTTACTTGCGCAAAGCCAAGCCAGACTAGGGCAGGTTTCCACCTGACTTAATCGATCACCAACCCACCGATGAATTCACGAATGACCGAATCGTGGGGTACCAGCGCATCCTCCGAGGAGGGGGTGATTGTTTGTAGCAGGGCATGAATGCGCTCTGCGCGTGTAAAGGCATCCTGGCGTAGCGGGTCATCCCGGTAACGATCCACCCATTCGGAAAAATGCCCACTTAATTTGTGCTGGTAAAGGGGCAGTTCATAGGGCATGGAAGTGTTGATGATGAAATCCGCTGTTTCGGAATATGGAATGATGTTACGCATTTCGCTTGAACGCACATAATGCCAATGCGTCAGGGTTTGCTCAAACCCATAGGCGCGCTGAGCTGTATCCCGCAGCATGCGCCGCATCAAACGGATGTCCGTCCAGCGCACGTATTTTCCATCTTTCATTTTCATCTGTAGCAGCGGTTCCAGGTAGAGTTTGACTTTTGCATCCTCAATCCCATCCGTCAGCGGTGGATACAGTCCATACAGGCTGTCGATCAGGATGATCTGACCTGGCTCCAGTTGCATGGGGGTGCGATCCAAATAACGTTTACTTATTTTGAAGTCATAATAGGGCAGGAGCACCTTCTCGCCGGATAGGAGTGTGTGCAGATGCTGGTTGATCAAGTCAATGTCCAGCGCCTGGGGAGTCTCAAAGTCATAATCACCAAATTCATCTATCGGATGCAGCTCCAGGTCAAAATAGTAGTTGTCCAGGTTCAGTTCCACGAACCGCAAGCCTTGTTTGCCAAGCGCATGGGCGATCTTGTTGGTTGTGGTGGTTTTACCTGATGAGGATGGCCCGGCGACGATGACCAGCTTGACCTCATCCTTGCGGTCGCTGATCGACTCGTACACTGCGCGCAGCTCCTGGGCATAGGCAACTTCCGACACTTCGATCAGCCCGGCAAGCCGGCCTGTTTCCACGATCCGGTTTAATTTATCGACTGTATTGACCTCGTGCTCTACAGCCCAATCCAACACAGACCACATTTTGGCCCAGGGGATGTATTCTGTACGCTGATCGGTGGCCGATTTTTCTTTTTGTCTGCGGCGGTTGCGCTCTTCGCGGTAGAGGATATAAGCCTTGGCAACTTTGGCATGCCCGTTCTCGATCAATACTTTTTCGACCATATCCTGAACCTCTTCCACGCCAGGGTATTGGTTCTTTTTGTACTGTTTTTCGAGAAGCGTGGTGACTTGCTCGGCAAGAGTCTCTGCCATGATGCGGTCTCTGCCACCCACCGAAACCGCGGCCCGGAAGATGGCGTTTGTGATCCTTTCTTTGGTAAACGGGACGGTTGCACCGTTGCGTTTGATGACATATTTTATTTTGGCCATGATTTTTTACCTCTGATTATGTTTCATTATCTATATTAATTGGGGGAATACCCAAACACCCTACTTTTTTGAGCAGTTATGTTTATTTTATACGAAAAATGAATTCTTCTCAATAATTCAGGGGACAACCCGTTCTTTGAAAAGTTGCAAAAAAATGATTACTGTTGTCGATTACAATTAACCCCCCTCCCATCCACTCGAGTTATTGGAAAGATATCTACTGAAGGATGAAAAATATGTCTAAAAATGCATCTGATCTAAAAGTTGAGTTGGGCATGCTGGTGGAGGTTGAGCTGGTCAGCTGCTCGGGTGAATGCGAGCGCCTGATATTTACGCTGGTGGCTGATGAGCAGGCTGATTTCCCGGCTGGTTTCCTGGGAGTGGGAACCCCTCTGGCAAAAACCATTCTCGGCCACTGGCCGGACAGCGAATTGGATTATGGTGTCGGTGATTTGCAGCACGTCAGGATCCTGTCGGTCGCGCCCAGTGACCAGATCCAGACCGAAGACGTGGCTGCCCGACGGGAGGCGGTCATTCGCAAAGCCCTCAAGCATTCCGATTATGTTAATGCCCTGACATTTGCCACCTCAGTCAACAGCAAATGGGGTGATTATGACATCGACAGCCTGGATCCCGATCAATGGGAAACGGAAGAATGACAGATTGCTTGCTTTCTCCCGTCACCCTGGCGGGGTGCTTTCCGAAAAAAAAAGAGTAGTCGAGAAGGTTGACACTGCCGGCCGCTTAGGCGATAATTTGATCATCAGGAGGTTTGGCAATGAAAGCAAATATGGGTCGCATCATCAGTGTCATAATGGTGTCTGTGGGTGTACTTATCGGTTTTTTCTTGGCCGGAAGTTTCATTTGGGCATATTTGGAGTTGCCGCTATATTTTGATTATGACTTTACCTCCGTCCGGACTGAAAATCAGCAGTATTCAATCTTAAATTGTCCTTTCGTTCTGACCCCCACAGAGACGGGTCAGGTTTCGTTGGATATCCCCAATACTACAGACAAGCCGATCAATATCCTCTTTCGTGCATATGTCTCCTACATGAATGGCATTACGCGTAATGTTGAACTTAAATCAACGATTCCAATTGGGGAATTCCGCACTCTGAAATTTGAAGTCAATTCCAAGGATATTTTCTACCATTATTTCATATTTGTTAAAACATACCAGTTCTCAACTTACAATACACCTTCCCGAATGGGATCCTGTGCCATCTTGATGATCCCCATATCTTTCCTGACAGGATATCAGGTCTTAATCATTTCCATTTTGTTGATGGGTTTGTTCGTGATTGTCGGAATTTATACATGGATAAAATATAACCGTCCAATGCGAGGCATGGCAAGCAATGCGCTTAATGCCATGATCACATTGTCGGTATTGTTGTCAGTGGCGCTAATTGCTGGTATGAGAGGCTGGTGGGTATTTGGTCTGTTCCTGCTGGTGGTTGTGCTTTTACTGGTCGTGGTAACACTTACATATTTCATTAGTGAGCCGCGTGAAAATCGCTTCTGACAGTGAATTGCAGGGGTTTAACCGGATATAACCATCAAGATTCCCATACCAGCCAGTAAACCCGTTAGCACACCGGCCAGGATATCGGATAGATAATGAACTCCCATGACCACGCGTGCCAGGCAGACCAGTGGTGCCCAAACCCATAAAACCGCGATCAGCCAGGCAGGGCCCAGCCCGGTGACCAGTACTGCGATCAGGATGGCCCGGGCTGCGTGACCGGATGGGAAGGAATGCGGATCGGTTTTGCGATAAAACCCACCCCAGTCACCAGCAGGGCGCTGACGACGCACAAGGAATTTTATGGACAGGACAACTACTGCCAGAGCAATAATGCTTAAAAGTATGGTTTGAGCCCAGTTTTTCCAAAAAGGTGTACCAAGCCACCAGAGCAAACCCAAAGCTCCCCACCAGAACCAGGAATCCCCGGAGTGCGCCAGAAAAGCGGCCACAGAACAAAAAATACCAGGACGCTCGGCCATCCGCAATTTTGCGGAAAGACGAGCGTCCAGTTCCAATAATTTCAGCATGCCCAAAAGGGTATCATCCTATCTGGCCAGATCTGCGCGCATGATTTCCAGTTGGTGGGGTTTATCCACGTCCATACCAATTTCAGCATAGGGGCAGACAATACCGCGTCCGTTGACCTTCAGGCGGCTGGCGACTTTTTGGATGGTTTTCTCTATCGTTAATTGGCGCAGCAATAGAAGCAGGAGGGTATCATAACCGATCAGGGCAGCCTGTTTGAGTGGGCTTTTGCGGGAATTTGAAATTTTTTCCCAGATCTCGGATTCGTCTGCGGCAACACTGGCACGCACCACATTCAAATCCCCACCGCACACATCCATGCCTTTCAGGTGTGTGTAGGTGCGATTAGAACCCGGAAAACGCGCTTCCATGACCTGGCGTCGAATGACGTTATAGTAGATGTCATCCTCAGTCTGCATGGAAGTATTCACCACCCAATCCACCATCTCGCTTGTAATGGAGGGGATGTCGGATGCAGCAAACACAGTGAATTTTACGTCCGGGTTTATTTCCTGGGCTTTGCGCACACCTGCCCGAAAATTATCCAGCATCTTGCCCTGGTTGGGGATGAAGTGCAGGGGTTTCTGACAGGTTACGCCACTTTCTTCAGTCAGGCCAACGACTATGACATTATTGATGGTACTGGCCTGACCCAGCGCATCCAGCACCCATTGGATCATCGGCTTTCCTGCCACATCCAATAAGGCTTTGGAAATCCCCTGTGAATAAGGATAGAGCGGTTCTCCTGGAAGGGGGATCCCACCGGCAGTTACGACTGCATCCAATAACATAGACAGCTCCTTTGCCTTGCGATTGTCTCTCAGTTCAATTCCTGGATTTGAGGTTCAAATTTAAGTTGAGCAAGAAGGTCGCTATATTCAACATCGGTTAAAGCACGTTTCTTTCCTGAAATGGCAATGAGTGCTGATTCCATCATATTGGTACCAAACGAGCGGCCTTCCAGCACGGGGGTGGTGGTGATCAAATACTTCACCCCTACCTTTCGGAAGAGTTCAATGTCTTCAGGGGTGGTGGTATTGGTGACAACGACCTTGCCTTGCATGTCATCGGGCATGTAGCGCTTGATGTAGTGACAGTCGCCTGCGGTAACGGTTGCCCATTGAAAATGCTCAGCATGTTTCGGCTTGCGTTCTTCCTGCTTCTCTCCGGTTGGATAGATCCATTCGAAGGGTAACCTTCCGGCAAGGGGCATGAGCAAGGCAGCCAGAGTTTTGAGTTGTTTGGCGGAATGCAAGGGAATCGGGATGCCCAGGGAAAACATCAGATCGCCAAACACACATTCGTACCCGGCATCCAGAAAACACTGGGTCATTCCCCAGCGGTCCACACCGGTCATGATAAAAGCTTTTCGTCCGCGTTCGTTAATGTAATCCTGGATGTGTGCGTCCAGGAAGGATGCGGATTTGCTCTCAAGGGTGCTTTTTAAGCCGGTGCCATCCACTAGGGGTGTTTCTTTAACAAACCGGACCATCGGGTTGACTGAAAAAAGCGGATACCATTTTTTATCCACCAGAACCCCCAGGTCTGCACCTCCGACACCGAAGGCGTCCACTTTTCCGTCCAGTTCCTGATATTTTCGCGCAGCAGCTTCCATATCCCCATCTGTTCCAATCCTCTCGATGCTGACCTTTTCACCCAGAAGGGTAACTTCAACGGCTTTATTCCGCTTGGATGAACCTAGGCTGATGCTGACTGCTCGTTTCATAAGGACTCCTTGACCGTGAAAATTAATGTTGCTGGTCAGTATACACCCAAGTTAAATTTATGGAAATGGAGTTTGTGCGTTGCCCAACCGTACCGAAGGTTTGATATCAAGATCCTAATGTTTGTGAAAAACCTTCGGGACGATTTTCTTAAAAGTGTCTTAATATGGTAGGCAGGATGGATCCATAAAACCATAATGGGGGATTGTGCGTATATAACATAAGGACACATAAAGGAGAAATGATATGGACGCCATGAAGATCATCAAACGAGCCTGGTACATCCTATGGAATTATCGTATTCTATGGATCTTTGGTTTTATCCTGGCGCTGACAGTCGGTGGAAGCACCTACGGGCGTATGGGTAGCACCAGCGGTACTCGTTATAACCAGAATAATAATAACCAGAGCATTTACATGCCCTGGGACAATCAAACCTTTCAGGATCCGCAAAAATTCCTGGAGACCGTGGGGAATGTCGGAACCCAACTGGTTGAAAATGTCATAACTCAACATGAAGTCGGTGTATTGATCGGTTTTGCGGTTGCCTTTATCCTGCTGACCATGCTGATTAGCATTGGCTTGACGATCTTGCGTTACATCTCGGAGACAGCCGTGATCCGCATGGTGGACGAATTTGAGACCAGGGCAGATAAGCTGACAGTGAAACAGGGTCTTCGGCTTGGCTGGTCACGCACCTCCTGGCGTTTATTCCTGATCGACCTTCTGATCGGTTTTGTGCCCGGGCTGGTTATACTGATCCTGTTTGGCCTGGTTGGCTTGGGAATATTCTTCCTGGCTATCAATATTGGTAACAATGCCAGCCTGATCGCAGTCCTGGTTGTGCTGGCCGGATTCGTCTTCTTGATCATGCTGGTGTTCGGACTCTACTTTGTACTGATGGGTTTTCTGCGTAATTTCATCGTGCGGGTTTGTGTTCTCGATCAGGTGGGCGTTTGGGAAGCTGTTCAGCGGGGATTTTTCATTGTCCGGAGCAAATGGCAGGAGTTGGGTATGTTCTGGTTGGTGATGATCGGGTTGGGGATCGCCTGGTGGATCGCATCTTTTGTTCTGCTGATCTTGCTAATCCCGTTCTTTTTGGTGAGCATCATCCTGGCTGCCCTGGCGGCGGGTGTGCCGGGCTTGTTGCTGGGTGGGTTTTCCAGCATCTTCCTGCCTGGTCCCTGGCCAATCGTGGTCGGGATTGTATTCGGGCTGCCCTTATTCATCCCGTTAGCCGCTTCACCCTTGTTGTTTTTCGAGGGTCTGGCTCAGGTATTCCGTTCGACCACCTGGACACTGGTTTATCGGGAATTGAAGGTCATGAATCAAGGGTCGGTTGCAGCCGAAGAGCCAAATTTGTGAAGATTCGTGATTTGGTGACTCATGCCCCCGTTTTTTGGGGAATCAATGTTATTTTTTGCAGAAAAATCAATCTTGCTCAAATCGGTGGATATGGAAAGGCGCGGCGGTCTTTGGGTGGATATGGGAAAAAACCTTCAGCCATTAAACGGATGCAGCGAGACTGCAGGGCTGTCAATTCCGCCAGGCTAAGGTGACTGGCCAGCGCGCCGAACAGTCCATCCCGATCATCGAGCGCTGATTTTACCTTGGCCAGCGCTGCCAGCAACTCATTCGGGATGATTTGACCGGCAAAATCCCAGATGACGGTGCGTAATTTTTCTTCTTCATGAAAACACAGACCGTGATCGATCAGCCAGACTCTTTGATCTGCATCCAACAGCAGATGTCCACCCTTGCGGTCGGCATTATTGATCAGCAGATCGAACAATGCAACCGGGCGCAAGTGGGATTTGGTTTCCACACTGAAGTTGAAATAGTGAATCTCGGAGTCATGTTCGATATAGCTTTGCAGCGAACCGGGCCCAAAAGGTCCCGTCTCACGCAGGACGGTGACGGGCACCAAATCCCAACCTGAGGCCTGACTGACCAGATAGGCGGCAACTTCACGTTTAGAAAGACTGTCTGCAGGAAAATCCCAAAGGGGCTGCTCACCTCGACGCGGCTTATAAACCGCCTGGATGCTGTTATTTTGTGCACTTACCTGTACCAGGAAGGTATAGTTGTACCCCAGAACGAATTGTCCCTGCAATTCGATCTCGCCATGCAGCAAAATCTCCTGGATGGTTTCGTCCGCCAGTAGTGAGGCTGTGTCCATATTTTTTGGTTTTTTACTCTACTAAGGTATGCTCTCAAAATCTGGGGGCGGGGTGTTTTTGGCTGGCTTCGCCAGCCAAAAACACCCCGCTTTCCCTTTTCTATTGAGCTAATACTTCTAATGCTTGTGACCGTTCTTCTTGGGGCAGAAATGTCCTTCTGTTTCCATCGGTTGTCCACACTGTGCACACAGGGGGCGCCCACGGTTGATGACTTCCTGGCTCCAGCGTGCCATGCGGCGGACCTGGGTGCGGGTACACCAGAAACGTGCTACCGATGATTCGTCGATCTGGGCACCCTCTGCCAGGATCTCCCTGGCCAATATAATCACCATGTCAGCCTCACCATCGTATCCCAAGCCGATTTCACCAGCACGGAAGAGAGGGTCTACAGGTGGGGAGATGCGCATGAGCTCCTGATCATAATCGGTCTGGGCCTGGCTTAGATCCGGTTTCTCGCGTTCCAGGTCGGCCATTAATTTTTCAACACCAATCGCCAATGATTGGAGCTGTATCTTATCAACAATAAGGGTAATAGGTTGAGGGCGGTCTTCCTGCCAAGCTTGGATGTAAAAAACGCGCTGCCCGGGAATGCCGATGGCATCGGAAGTAATGTGACTGACAGGTTTCAGATCGATTTCAAATCGGGTCATGGGTGGGTTCCTGAAGATAAAAGGTGGATTGAAGGGTAGTGGAAGAAGATGAAAATAGTATACCAGAATCGCAGGCAAGTCGGATATGTGCGTTGCACTTCGTAGATAAAAAAGCCCCACCCGGGTGAACTGACCCCCTGAAACAAGACACGAAAAGAAAGTACCCCCTGTGAGAAAATAAAAACACAGGAGGTACTTTTATTATGCCAGGGGAAAAAGGAATGGTTCACTATCCGTTGAAAATGAAACTTGAAGCCATACGGTTGTTTTATGAAGAGGGGAAGACTCAGGCAGAAATTACAAAAGCACTGGGCGTACGCAGCGACAATCGGGTGAAAGCCTGGGTGCGTCAATTTCTCCGGGAAGGTGAAATGGTCTTTACCCGGCCAATCGGACGTCCTCGGAAAGTGAAGGACGAGGTTGCCCATATCAAGCAATTGGAGATGGAGAATGCGCTGCTAAAAAAATACCATACCGAGTTGCGCAAGAGTTTGCTCGCGAAACGCAATATCGGGTCATCTACCACTACAGGAAAGAATACGAAGTGAAAGCCATGTGTGCCTTCTTTCGTATTTCGCGAGCAGCCTTTTATGCCTGGGCCAAACGGAAGGAAGGACCTGATCCCGATGCAAGCAGAAAGGAGTTGATCCAGAAAGCGTACCTGGCATCCCATCGGACGTATGGTTATCGGCGTGTGACCTGGTGGATCGCCCAAAAATGTGGAGTTACGATCAATCACAAGGCGGTTTTACGCTTGATGAACCGACTGGGGATCCGTTCCGTCGCCAGAAAACGTCGGATTTATAAGAATAGTGCGCTTGAGACCTATCATTCCTACCCTAATCTGCTCAAGCGTGATTTCACGGCCACGCGACCCAACCAGAAATGGGTCACGGATGTCACCTACATCCTCACCCAAGAAGGCTGGGCGTACTTGTCCACCATCAAGTATCTATTCGATAACTTCATCATTGCCCATCAATTCGGACGAGAGAATTCAGTCGCTCTGGTGCAACAAAACCTGCGCAAGGCCAAACAAAAAGAAAAGGTCCCTGATGGACTGATCCTCCACAGTGACCAAGGGCAGCAATACACTTCGCAAGCATATTTTGTCCTTACCACAGAGTATAACATCACCCCTTCCATGTCCCGCCGTGGAAACTGCTGGGACAATGCTCCCATGGAGAACTTCTTCGGACACCTCAAGGAAGAAGCCATTCGCCAGTATCGAAATCCTACGTTTGAGGAGGCTCAACAGATCATTAATGATTACATTTGCTTCTATAATTATGAGAGGATACAATTGAAAACAAGACAGACACCTTACCAAATCAGGTGTCTGTCCAGTTAGCTCATGCGGGGTCTTTCTTTTTTTGTCTTGCCGAAAGGGTTCAGTCTATGAGGAAGCAGCGGTTTTTTTATATGTCATAACTTCGGCATCCCCCAAGGGGGCAATGTTACCACTTTCGGAAAACACTTGCCAGCACATCGTCCCTGCAGGGAAATGACAATTCGATAAACAGGGCTACTCGGTAAATATGTCTCCCTTGTTTGTGATAGGAATTAATTATCCAAGGCTCCGGCGTTGATCCATTCGACGATGATCTGGATATCATCATCTGAAAGCTTGCCCATGGGGGGCATGAACCCGGTGGCAGTCTGGAGCAGCGTGATAAGCGGACTGTTGGCTGCATCACCAGCCACGATCTGCGGGCCGCTATCCCCGGAAGTCATCACGGCCTGGTAGGTGCTTGCATCAAAACCAGCTTGCCCTGAACTCGAGTTGTGGCACGCAATACAGCGTGATTGGAAAATCGGTTGGACCTGATCTGCAAAGCTGACCTCCCCACTACCAGGTGAAGTAGTACCGGGAGTAGCAGTCGGGTTGGCTGTTGGAGTAGCTGGTATGTCCGGGATAATCGGCGGGATAATCTCCCAATTGCGTATGAACGCCACCAGGGCTGCGATCTGATCGTCATTCAGCGTTCCACCATAGGAAGAGGCGAAGGGTGGCATACCAAATGTCTGACCCTCGGCGATTATATTGCGGATGGTGGTATCATCGCGGGTCTTCAGGTAATTGGGTGAGCTGATGGGTGCAATGGTATCCCCCGCAAAGGTTGGGTTGAGCCCCCCTTCACCATACTTGCCATGGCAAAATGTGCAATTTTCTGCGAAAAGCTTTGCACCGACAATAATGCCGGTTTCACTGCCAGATTCGAGGGTATAGGCAACAAGCGCATCCACCTGGTCTGAGGTCAAAATATCTCCCCAAACAGGCATGGTAATATGGGCACCACCGGAGCCAATCATGGTCAGGGCACTCTCCTTATCAGGAGCAACCGGCACCTTGTCCCCATGGCATGTGGCGCAGTATATTCCAAAAAGCTTGGTTCCTGCGGGGTAGCCTTGTGGATCGGTCACATAATTTGCCAGCGTATCCAAATCATCCGTAGACAAGGTACCTTTCCAGCCGGGCATGGTCAATTGGTGACCACCGTCAACAATCAATTTGCGCAATTCTTCCTTGCTGCCCTTAAAGGCAATCCCTTCGCCGTGACAGCCCGAACAATTGATCACAAACAGGCGCTGTCCATCGGGTGCGGCCAAAAAGTTCAACAGGGCATTCTGTTCGTCCACATTTAAAGATTTCTTCCAATCGGTGACATCCTGGTCCTTGTGGGCCGGGTAAGCCTTGCCTTCGTCGAAGACGCGCTGCAGCTCAATTGGATTTCCGGTGGCCTGGATGGCATTTTTATGACAGCCGGCGCATTCCCGGGTGAACAGGGCGCTGCCGTTGGGGGACAAAATAAATCCGACCAGCATGTCAATTTCATCCGTGCTCAGATCGCCACCCCAGGCGGGCATTCCCTGGTGATTTCCTGCTGCAATGATCTGATGCAGGTCAACTCCGGCAGGGACGTCTATTGTAGGTCCATGGCAATTGGCACAGTTCTTTGCATACAAGTCCGCGGCTTTGTCAATCACCACCGTTGTCTGGGGAGTTGGAGCTGCATTCAATGCCAGAAGGGTAAGCCCCACGATCCCAAGCAGTACACCCACCGCCATCAGGCTGGCAAAAGGCCGCTTGAGAAAGTGGCGCTTTGGGCTTTTGTCCAGAAATGGCAACACCAAAAGCAAGCCGATGAACAAGGTGGGCAGGATCATCGCACCGACCACTTCCAACTTGCCCGGGAAGTATTTTAACATCTGGAAAAGGAAGAGGAAATACCATTCCGGGCGCGGGGTATAGCTAGCATCATTGGGGTTGGCGCGAGCTTCCACGGGAGCGCCAATAAAATAAGCCAACAGCACCAGGATAATCAGAATGAGCAGCGAAACAACTATATCCTTGAATATGATGTCCGGAAAGAAGGGCACCCCCTCCGCCTTGGCTTTTTTATATTTTTCCATGTACTCTTGCTGTTCTTGTTTTTTCATGGCTTATTCATCCTTCCCCGGAACAGCCGAGATCCCATTGCGGATGACAAGGTAGAGATGCATACCCACCAAAATAATCAATGCTGCCGGTAGAACCCAGACATGCGTCCCGAAGAAACGCGCCAGGGTGACTGCCGAGAGTTCATCTCCACCGCGCGCAACGCGCAGCAGCCAGTCTCCCACCACGGGGGCAACGCCGACGATGCGGGTTCCAACCGTGGTAGCCCAATAAGCTCGCTGGTCCCATGGCAGCAGGTAACCGGTAAAACCGAAACCGATCACCACGATCAACAAGATCACGCCTGTCATCCAGGTGACCTCACGCGGGAACTTATATGCACCATAGAAGAAGACCCTCAACAGGTGTGCCACCGTCAGGATCACCATGGCACTGGCTCCCCAGTGGTGCAGACCACGGATGAACCAACCCATGGGTAACTGGGTGGTGATATACACCACACTGTCATAAGCATGGTCCGGGGTGGGGACATAATAGAGGGTCAACAGGATGCCCGTAATTGCCTGGTTGACCGCCACAAACAGAGTGGCGCTGCCCAGGGTATAAAGCCAGTTCACATGCGGGATCTTGCGTAAAAAAATAGCTTCCCATACGCTGCGCCAGCCAAACCGCTCATTCAACCAATCACCAATATTTGCCAACATGGTTAACCGCCTCGCTTCACGTAAAGGATGCCGGCTTCGACCTTGCTCTCAAAGCGATCCAAAGGGCGAGGGGGTGGGCCGCTGACAACACTACCGTCCCTGGAAAAGACACCATTGTGACACGGGCAGAAAAATTCCCCTTGCTCTGCAACCCAACGCACCCGGCAGCCAAGGTGTGTGCACACGTTGGACATGACAATGTAATCCTGTCCATTCTCTGTTAATACATACGCCGAGATCTCTTCTTCAGATTTGATCCAGCCTGTCTGGGTCTCCACGACCGCTTTAAAAAGGGTGGGAGTATTCATCTCGATCTTGTTGACCGATCCCAACTGGATCCAGTCACTGGAACCTTGTTTTGCGGCCGGGCCAATCACATAAGCGACAGCTGGAAGACCATAAGCAATACCGATCAGACCACCAATGCCGGCAATAGTCGCCTTCATAAAATCGCTGCGATTGATCTTTTCTTCTTTATTATCAGACTCTCCCATAACACTCCTCCAACCTAAAATTTTGCATCTCCCTGATGAAAAAGAGTTGCAGTAATCCTTCCTTCCAGGGTCTCTTAAAAAACCCGCTGCATGAAATTAAATATTTTAACCCCGCCGGGGATAGAGAGGATGCGAAAATGATCATTATGTTTTGCCAAACCAGTTCCTGGAGGTGAACAAAGATGGTACGCGATCAAAACGTGCACAAGACACCTCCGATGTTCATGGGTTAATAATCCTTCCAAAAAACATATGTGTCTTCCCAATAATCCGGAGGAAGGTACCCCAATTTTTTGAGAAGTTACTAACGTGCTTATGGATTTGGACGATCTCCAGATGATCATTAACCTGATTCCTCTGGAGAAGAAATATTCGGTTAAACCTCGCCGCCAAGTTTACCATAAATATGAATCCTTTTCCCCATAAAGATTATGAGGAAAGTAACTCTGTATGGAACGAATCAAGGTGGTTTTCATTTCGCAAACCCCGGAGGAGGAAACAACGCGCGCAGCCTGAGCCAGTCAGCCGGTGGTCCCTGCCAGCCAAATTTTTTGAGATCCACCCGGCCACGTTCGTTGAACTCAACCCCTTCGGCTTCGAGCAACTGGCGCTGCTGCTCCGCCCCCGGGCGCAGGCTGAGTTTGCCCTGCGAATTGATGACACGCTGCCAGGGCACATCCTGGGGACAGGCAGCCATGGCAGCGCCCACCCAGCGCGCCACGAAAGCATCGTAACTCTTCGGGTCCATGCCCTGCGGAGGCGGGATCATGGCCGCGATCTGCCCGTAGCTGGTGACCTGCCCGGGCGGGACCTGGCGCACGATCTCCCAAACGCGGGTGTTGAAGACCTGTATGTTCGGTGGTGAAGTAAAACTAGACATATCCAGCTCCCATTTGTACAGCCAGATAAAGTATACAACAAGCCAGAGGAAACAAGAACGGTTGGCTGTTAACATTTCAGGAGGAATGAATCCCGCGAAATGAGGGCGGGACCTTTGGCGGAATCGGAAGAGCCTCACCGATCGAGGGCGCAGTGCCTGCGCCCCTACACACCCTTAAGCCTTCACCTCTGCCCCTCTCCCGGTGGGAGAGTGTGGAAATCATTCCACCCGGCAGGCTGACAGGATGGGAGCCAGGAACTGGACAGCCACCACCCGTTAGGCTGGTTGATAATGCCGGGTGTAACTCTCCGAATGGTGGATGGCGGGGTAATCACGGCTGCGCATGTCAGACATGAAATCCGCGAAATCACTTATCGAAAATTGCAGGCCTGCTTGAGCCGGGATCTGGCTGACCAGCGCGGCAAAATTCTCCAAGAGTTGCGTTGAACCTTCAAATTCATTGGCTGTGCGCACAAAAGCCCCCAGCAAAGGCTGCATGTTCCCGGTGGCTGCCAGGTAGGGTGCAGGTGAACCCGCACAATCCTTCGCTCCAGCCTGGCTTCCGGTGAGATCTGCTCCACCAGCGGCTGGTGCGCATCCGCCTTCAGGCTGCGCATTTCCTCTTCCAGCCAGGCCTGCGCCCGGGCTGCATCCGGGACGGCATGTCCGCTGCCCATGGCGGCCTGGTACAGAAGCTTGTAAACATCCTGCACTTGCAGGTGCGGGTAACGGGCGCTGTGCTCAAGCAAAAGGCGGCTGAGGCGGTTGACCAGGCTGGCAGTCATGCGGGTGTGTTTGTTGTCCAATCCCAAGTCTGCATCGAAACCATGGCCTCACGCGCGGTCAGGTCCAACTGCAGAGGCGTGATCGAGACATAGCCGGCCTTGAGAGCGCCGAAATCGGTGCCATTTTCGAGGACGCCGGTGGGCGCCTCGCCGCCGATCCAGTAATACGGGCGGCCGCGCGGGTCGAGACGGCGCTCGAGCACATCCTTATAGACGCGCAATCCCTGGCGGGTGAGCATGAAGCCTGTGAGCCCTTCAAACGGCAGGTATGGCACGTTGATGTTCAACAGAACCCCATCCGGCATGCCAAGGCGCATGACTTTTTCGATCACCTGGCGCGCCACGCGGGCAGCCGTGCTGTAATCCAGAGGTCCCGTGTGGTATTCAGGTGCATCCAGGGAAACCGCAAAGCCCGGTACATCCCCGGTGATGACGGCCTCCATGGCAGCCGTGACCGTGCCGGAATAGGTGACATCATGCCCGATGTTGGCGTTCGGGTTGATGCCGGCCACCACCAGGTCGATCTTTTGCTCCACCAGGCCCATCAATGGCATGGCCACACAATCCGAGGGGGCGCCGTCGCAGGAAAACGCGGAGCTGCCGTCTGCCAGGAGTACTTCACGTACCCTCAGCGGGCGGTCGAGTGTTTTTACATGCCCAGAAGCCGACCAGTTCCGGTCGGGAGCACACACGGTCACCTGCCCCAGGCTACGCATCTCCTGAGCCAGCGCCAGCAGGCCGGGAGCCTGCACACCATCATCATTTGTCACCAATATATGCATTTTTTCGAAAGCCTTTCATTCGAAGAATGGTATCCATAAAGAGGAGAATGTATGGAAGTTACAAAGGATGGGATGATTATATCCGAAGGTCTACTTCAAAAGAAATGAATTGGCGGGATCCTTCAAGGTTTCACAAAGACTGAAATCCGTTCTTCGAATTCACCCCGGGTCTGAAAGCAAGAGAATATTTGGGAATGGGGCGGATGGATCCATCCGGTCATATTCAATTAAATATGTTTAAGATATAATTTATCCATTAACCGATGGTATCTACACCAGCGCTGCACATCACTGCCCTGCTGGCGTGAGTCCAAGGCACTCAACCCGAATTCGGCCATTGCCAGGGCCGGGAGGCAAATTTGATGAAGACGCGCCATTCGCTCCCTATTTTGTTGGTAACCCTGATAATCATCTCAGCGGCCTGCAGCCCGACCCGCGGACTTTCCAATCCCAATCCCATTCCAACCGGTATAGCAGAATCTCAACCCACCCCCCCACCGGATATGCCCACCCAGGTGGTACCTTCCGGAGCAGCGCTCAGCCTGTCCCAACTATACAACAGCCGCGTAGGATCAGGCGAATGGGCAGCTGGAGATGGCTTGGTCAAGCTTCTGGGCATGTATACAGGCACATCCAAAGCCAGTGATGTGTTGGGGAATGCCAGCGTATCCGACTTTGAGCTGACCGGGTTAATGAATTTGGCTGACCAATACCTGGCCGGGAATCCCACTGGCACCATTCATGATGAACTGCAGCAGGAAGTCAACCGGTTGGTCGCACCCGTGGATCAATTGGAACGCTTCTCACAGAAGAGCGACCTGCTGACCAGTACTAACCCGCATAGGGCCAGCCTGAGTCAGCCAGCCGCACTGCCAATTGCCTCTGCTGATGAAGCGGAATGCCAGAGATTGTGGTCAAGCGGTTTTGAGTCCACCACTCCGGTGATGTGTTTTCTTTATGGCGAAGAAAACGTGGATGGTACACGTGTACGCCTGTATTACCCAAATTGGTGGGCGGTGGACGATCCGCGCCTGAGTCGCATCGAGCCGATCATGCAGGCTGCCACACTGGCAGTCAGCAAATACAACGCCCTGGGACCCAATCCCCTGCCGGCAACCACCCTGGTGGTAACCGAATTGCCCGGTATGGACCCCATAACCCGTCTTCGTGACGCGGATTTGTTGGCGCTTGCAAACTGGAGAAGGACCTCGTCATTTTATTGTTATGTAGGGCTCTTTCCAAGCCTTTTCACAACCGTCAATGTGCAGCAAGCCCAACAAACTCTAGCGCATGAGATGTTTCACTGTTACCAGTCAGCAAATTTATTTGCCCAGGGAAATAACCCTAATTATGATGCCAACAGATGGTGGGTGGAGGGTTCGGCAGAGTATTTCAGCAACCTGGTTTATCCTGATACCAATTATGAACATCGCTGGATGAGCCAGACAACAACCGCAATGGTTGAAAGCACAAGCCTGACCACCTGGGAATATAAATCTTTTATTTTCTTCCAGTACCTTGAAAACCGCCCGGAGATGGGAGTGGCCGGGATATTAAATTTGCTGCGATCGCTGCCTGTGGTCACAGGCAGCGGGAATGATGCTCAACTGTCAGCCTTGTCGGCTTATCCGAATATGGGTACCATTTTCCAGGAGTTCGTTGAAGCTGTTGCCGATCAGAATGTGATCGACACCAACCACTCGGCCATCCCATTGGAAATTCCATATAACCCCGATGTAGTCACGGAGCCAACATCAGGCAATATCTTTGGTGGGAGTCCCTTCACAGTTGATATTCGCCAGATCATATTCCCCCGGAATTATGATTACGATTTAACCACCTTGTTTGAAGGCATACCGGGACAGGTGCGCGTCCGAAAGGAAGGCAGCCCACAAACCTGGGAGGCCATCCCGGCTCGGGTGGCAGCCGGTTGCGGCGAGGAGCGTTTTGTGCTGGTTGAATCTCAAACCGGAGTAAGCGCTGACACCACTTATAATGTTCAACTTACCGCGACCCAAAGGGCAAGCGAGGGGCTATGCTCCTGCCTGGTCGGCAGTTGGAAGATGGATAACACCAGTTATCTAACCCACTTGAATGGGTTGATCCAGCAGGCAGCCCCGGGAATGATCGAATACACAGACGTGGATGGCAGCATGACAGCCGAGTTCACCTCCAGTGGGGAACTCATCCAGTCGATTGATAACCTGACCGTGAATGCCAACATGAACGTGAGCGGACTTCCCACCCAGACCATGGTGATCAGCCTGGATGGGAACAGCACGGCTGGTTATAGTATGACCGAAACCAGCATCAGTTACACTTCCATTGAAAGCCATTTATCCATATCCACCATATTGAATGGTGCCGAGTTAAATAATAACACCCCAAGCGACTATCTATCCTCCGGCCCGTTGGGAACCGGCGCCAACTTCATTTGCAGCGAAAACTCGCTCAGCCTGACACCCACCTACCCGAATTATTTAAATTTGCCCCCCCTGACTTTCAGCCGCGAGCCATAGCCTCGAAATATCCTGGGACCACAAGGATGATATCGTCCAGGTTGCCGGTCAGCTGCCTGAAATAAATTGGCGGTGACCATCTCCTGGCACTAACTACCCAGGGGATGTACCTTTTGAAAAGGTGCATCCCCTGATTTTTATTGGAACATTACCGCCGGGTGGAGCGTCTGATGGACGGTTAAGTCTTTAATCTCACGAATAAGACACCTTGAGAGGAAGATCCATATGAAGCCTGTTTATTTCTCGTTTGCACTTATTGGCCTGCTTGGCATCCTGCTGGCCGGCTGCGGCCAGGTTTCCCCGACGGCCATTGAGCAACTCATCTCCCCCTCTGCAATGGCAGATGTGAGTTCACCGGTAATTGAAAGCCCAACGGCAGATGCAAGCCCGGCCAGAGTTGTGTCCACCCCGCAGGAAATCAACCCACACGAATTGCCTTCGCCCCAGCCAGTCCTCCTGCCAAACGGGATTACCTCCAACACTGGGGACGGTCTCGGCGTAAGTTTTTTTGCGCCGGATGGGCTGGCCCTGGGAGAGATACGCCTGCCTGAAGATACCTGGTCCGCCAGGAATTCCATGCATGCCGCGGGAGGCAATACCGGCCGCCCGGATTTTCCGCTGGTTCTCTTCCGATCCGAGTTTGAAGGAAATTGTGATGAGTGCGGAGTGTGGCTGCTGAATCAGGACCAGGCCACCTTGTTGCTGCATATTAATGAAATGGAAGGGTTGGTGGGTGTACCCGCTTCTGACCAGGTGGCGTTTGTGGAACGTACCTATTTATTGGATGACAACATTCTGCGCAGCAATTTGTACCTGGGCAACCCGGCCAGTTTGCCTGCTTCCGAGCCTGTCCTGGTTCTCGACAGCAATGAAAGCATGGTTCTTGTTCCAGTGGCCATTGCCATGAACGCAGAGGCTCCCGTGGGAATCTGGTACACACAGCGACCCTATGGGATTGGCGGAGAGATCGTCTTCGATCCGCAGCATGGGCTGTATTACCTGGACCTGGCCACAAACAGCTCCATTGAAATTCTGTCTCCCTCCAGTGCCTTCTCAAGCCTTTCAGCCAGCCAGACCCTGGCAGCCTATTCTGCGATGCCTCCACAGACTGCCGGCATCGTGGTCCGTACTTTAGCCAGCAATGAAGAGGTGGTCTTCCAATGTCTGCCAGACAGCGACCGTGGCGCCGGCTCAGCGGTAATATCACCGGATGATATTCACCTGGCCTGGCTGGAAGCGCGCGGCAGCCTTGTGGATGACAATTTCCATGCCACCGTGCGCGTGGCCAGCCTGGATGGACAGTCCATCCGTGATTACCCGCAGGAATATTTTGTCAAGGCTGCCGGTCTGGGCGAAGAGATCTGGGTAACCCCGCTGGGTTGGCTGGACAATACCAGTCTGCTGGTGGGAGTGCGCAGCATGGGAAAGGATAGTCAATCCATCAACCTGCGCCTTGATACATTGACAGATGAGGTCAGTTACCTGGCAGCGGGAGTGTTTGCCGGGTTTATTTATGCGGGGAACTAAAAATCCTGCGGGAATTGGACCATGGAAGCGGTTGCAGGAGCGGCAAATGGGTGCCCACCGGAAGCTCCATCCAACGTGATGCGTAAGGCGTCAGCAGGTTCCGCTGGTGCAGCCATAAGGGGTTGTTCTGATTGCGCAAATCCCGTGCCGGTTCATTGAACGGCCATACCTGGTGGAGTATGTAGAATGACCATTAGTTAATAGGATTCTTCCTGACGCGGAGGGTACATTGTGGATCACCGCGGGCAATACAGAGGGTTTCTTCCACCTGGAATATTTTTCCCGCGCCAACCCAGTACATGGCTTCCTGCAGTAAACCAATCGTCAGTTGACAGGCCGAGGTTTCGGTGCGCTTCTCTCCGCAAACCAGGCAGGGTTCAATATTCCAATGGATATACTCGTCATCCAGTGCAAGTTCCACATGCTGACCAGTCTGCCGGTTGAACAGCGCTGCCAGGGACTGGCTGCCAACTTTTAGCCGGGTTGGCAGGGATAAAAGCCGGTAATCCAAACCCATCAAGCCCATCTCGGCGCCGAACTCACGCAGGATATGCTTGAAGCAAGCCCGTCCGGATCTGACCGCCAGGCCGCGTCCGGCAGCCAGGCCATACACATTTTCGAGGGTGGCCTGCAGTTGGGGGATTTTATCAAATGAAAAATCCACTTCCGGGTTACAGGGCGGGTCAGGCTGAATAACCTCCGCCAGGGAAGCCTGGTTGAGGACAGTGCATACCTGATTGTGACCGATTATCTCTTCCATCCCTAATAAAATAATCCGCCCCATCCGGTTCGTACAATTAAAGGTTGGTGCAGATGAATTCATCAAATTGATGTATCTCCTTGGAGAAAATTGGTTACTGTAATTGGAAAACTTTCCAGCTCATCCAGCATAACAGAATGGCCGGGATTTGGAAAGAGCTTAACCAGGGGTTGAAGTATGGCAGCCATATAGAAGGAAAACCGGGTGGCCTGGCCTGTTTATTTCGGTTTGTACTTTGCCCTGGTCGGTTATTATCGAAAATATGTTTTCAATCACAGGGGGAAAACATCAACGTTTGCCATTTTCCATCTCTGTCAGAATGCTGTACAACAATTCCAAGAGGACTTTTTTGACCGAATCACGATCGGTGGCAATACATGGCAGCAGTTTGACTTTGGGATCCAGGCGCAAAGCGTGGCGCATATCCTCAATCTCCCAGGCATCTTCTTTGTCCTGCTTGTTAGCAGCCACAACATAGGGTGTGGGTGCATAGGCACGAAAAGTCTCAAGGATTGATCGGGCTTCCCGATAGGTCTCCGGGCGGGTACTATCCACCATAACAATAAAACCCAGCATACCCTCGGAAAGGATCTCCCACATGAAATCGAATCTCTTTTGTCCGGGTGTACCAAAAAGATAAAGAACCAGGTCGTCATCCACTGTGATCCGGCCAAAGTCCATGGCCACAGTGGTAGACTCTTTAACAGTTCTCTCACCAGATGATGAGATCTTGCGCTCGGTTGAGACAACATCAATCTCACTCACCGATTGGATGAATTCTGTTTTACCAGCACTGAATGGGCCTGTGACAACCATTTTGACTGTTTGCATAGTCACAAATTCCTTGAAATCCAAGTTTGTTTGATCTCAATAAATCAGGGGCGGTGTGTGTGTGGGGGCTTCGCACCCTTCGAGTATGCTTCACGACCGCTCACACACACCCCATTTTCCCCAACTTATTGAGAAATTACCTAAGTCTCTAATAAACAATGCAGGGGATGATGCCCCGGTTATTTATTGCAGATCAAATTTATAACGAACGAATCCGGTCGATCAAACGGTTGACAAGCGACTTCTGTTCTTCTTTGTTTTCTGTTGGGAAAGAACGCATCGAGCCCGTAACAGGCTGACCGGCTGGGCGGACTATTTCCACCAGCCCGGCCTGTAACAGGCCAAAAATGATCCGGCGAATTTCAAGATCATTCATTTTGGTCGTGTGTGCAATTTGATGCATGGTGTTCTTGATGTTTATATATGAAACAACCCGCCATTCCTCCACACTGAGATTGATATTTTTTAGATTTGCACCCGGGCGATCGGCGAATTTTAAGGACATATCGAGGCTGGGGATCTCATCTTGCAGGTGTTCCCACTCCCGCAGTTGACGCGAGCCCTCAATGATCAAATTTTCCAGATCCAGGCGCACATTGATACGGTTATCTGGCGGCAGCATGTCGTTCTCGAAGCGGAAGAAACCTTCCACCCAGGTGAACATGCGATGAGCAATATCCATGCAATGTTGCTGCAAACTGAGCAGGATGTCATCCTTGCTGATATAGCCTGCATTGATGAGCATCAACCCAAGTTCTTTGTCCGAAATATTACTGCCATGCTGTACAATGGCACGGTATTGATTGGCAGATAATTTCTTGTTTTTATTGAGGATTACCGCCAGTCTGCTTTCCTCTTTTTCCACCTGGGCATAAGCCAGTTTGCCTTCGCGAAAAGAAACCTGGGCTGTTTCACCCGGACCTTCCACAACCAGTGTGCCGGTTTTTTTAGCCAGGTTAATTAGGTTCAGGATCTGTGTAAATGTGATATCTCGCAGGTTACCCCGTAGAGCCATATATGGGCCTCAATTTTGGCGGAATTCAGCAAAGTAAAATGATTATACATGCAAGGTGTTCATGCGTCAAACCAAGTGGATTTTATCAACATGGTGCTTTTTTTCAAAGTTTTTTACTTGAAATATAAAATCAAAGATAGTTACTAAAACCCACACTTGAATTTTGAGCACGGAAAGCATCTTACAAAACCGGGGAATTGTTGGTATATTCACCTTTGAGGCATACACATGCGAATTCTTTTCTATGCAGATGGTCGTTCGCCGATCACATTGAACTGGCTGCGTCATTGGATCGAGCGCGGCGACGAAGTCCACCTGGTTTCATCCTTCTCCTGCGAGACGCTGCCTGGACTGGCTTCCCTGCAGGTAGTACCGGTGGCTTTCTCCGGTGCCAAAACAACCGGCAGCCCAGCCAGTCAGAAAAAAGGATTGCTGCGGGGAACCGGCAGTTTACGCTGGCGGCTTCTGGTTCGCCAGTGGCTGGGACCCTTGACCATTCCAGGTGCTGGGCGCGCGCTACAGGCAGCTGTCGAATGCATCCAACCCGATCTGGTGCATGCCATGCGCATCCCTTATGAGGGTATGACCGCTGCGGCAGCCAACTTGAAAAGGCCACTGTTGATCTCGGTGTGGGGAAATGACTTCACATTGCATGCGCGGTCTTCTCCCTGGATGATGTACTGGACACGCCGGGCAATGCGAGCCGCCCTTGCCTTGCATAGCGACTGTCAGCGCGATCAGCTCATTGCTCAACAATTGGGTTTTAAACGCGATCACCCCAGCCTCGTCATACCAGGTAATGGTGGCATCAACCCGGACATATTCCACCAGCCCACCGAAGTGGTTATGCAGCCGGTTGTGATCAATCCGCGCGGCTTTCGCAGCTACGTCCGCAATGACGTATTCTTTAGATCCATCCCGCTGGTATTAAAACAAATCCCGGAAGCACGTTTTCTATGCTCCTCAATGGCAGGTGAACGTGAGGCTGAAGCCTGGATCGCCCGGCTGGGTATCGCCCACGCAGTCCAACTCCTGCCAGCCTGTTCACATGCCCAAATGGGGGACATCTTCCGCTCGGCTGCTGTTCTGGTTTCACCCAGCACACATGATGGCACTCCCAACTCAGTACTGGAGGGCATGGCCTGTGGTTGTTTTCCGGTAGCAGGCAGGATCGAATCGCTGCAGGAATGGATCACTTCCGGGCAGAATGGTTTTCTGGTGAATTCGAATGATCCCATCAACCTGGCACAAGCCATCCTGGAAGGGCTGGAAGATACAGAACTGCGTCTGATGGCTGCGAAGCAAAATGCTGCCATAATTGCAGAACGGGCTGATTATGAGCATTGCATGGAACAAGCCACCACCTTCTACCAGGAAATTATCTTTCGGGGTAAATAGAAAACACCCCGGTTAGCTGCGCACGGGGCGCGTACCGGGGTGTTCCATTTTCAATTGATCTTCTGCGGGTGATTATTGCTGCGGGGAGCGCAAGATTTCCAGGCGTTCCTGTAGCTCTATCCGGCGTGTGCCAGCCGCGCGGCGGACTTCCGTGCCCAGGCTTTCGGCCCGTTCGCGGATCTGATCGCGCAGATCAGGACCCGATTCGGGGGCAAACAGCAGGGCAATGGTTGCACCGACCAGGCCGCCCATGATTACACCGATGAAAAAACTGATTGTACGTCGCATTTTATTATCTCCTTGACTTTTCAGAACGTATCTCTTGTATCATCTCAATAAAGAGGGTGGGAAGTGGGATGCTTTTAGCCGACTCTCTCAGCTAAAAGCACCCCACACCCCAGGTTTTTAAGAAGTTACTCCAGAGCATCACAAAAGATTCTTTGTGGTAAATACCTACTCTATTATAGATTAAAAATCACACAGCGGGAAGATTGGCAGGTCTTATTAATCTTTAGTTTCCGCTAAAACCGGATAGTACCATCCACTGGAAATCATATCCGGCAGGTTTGAACCTTATAAAATAGCCCATTTTCTACGTCAACGCACCAAGATGAAGCTGGGGCAGTTGGTTTTACACTTGGAGCCAGGTTTTCTCCAAGTAAAGGTTGGTACCTATCGGAAGACTTTCTCTGTGCTCAAAACAACCACGGCATGATTCATCACAATAATGAGTCCTTTACAATTTTATTGGTCTAAAACAAGATTATCACCTTTGAACCCAATCCCTCTTTTTTATCCATACCAGTTGGCGAAAACTAAAGTTATTAAATTCCGTGTAATCTGCTTCACCCGCATTCTATTCTCTCATACCTGTCAAACTGGCAGACGGCTTGGAAATTCCTGCTTTCTAAAATCAGACCGCTGGCAGAGAGAATTTTCGATATGTTATAATTTCATAATCACATGCAATTCGAAGAAACTTGGGAAGTAACTTCTCAAAAAAGTGAGCCCCGGAATCAAAATTTGAAAAGAACCATTGGAAATCTGTTTATGTTACTAAAGATCAATATTGTTTATTGTGCAGTCTGACATTATACCGACCGGGCCGTTGACCTGGTAAAGACATTAATCAAGAACTTTGAACCCGAAATCGACAGCATCAGCCTGCAACCTTCAGATGGAGGCAGGTTTGAAGTGGAAGTGAATGGATCCCTGGTCTATTCCAAGCTCCAAACCGGACGGCACGCCGAACCAGGTGAAGTGCTTGGTCAGGTAAGAAAAATTCTATCTCAGTGAGGCAAAGTATGTCCGTCAAAAAAGGCCGTGTTTTCTCAGGCGCCCGTCCAACCGGGCGACAGCATCTCGGTAATTACCTGGGAGCCATCAAGAATTATGTAGCCATGCAGGATGATTATGAATGTGTCTATTGCATTGTCGATATCCATGCCCTGACCACGGTGGAAGATACATTCAACTTGCGCCAAAATACCTATGATATGGCTCTTGATTGGCTGGCAGCCGGCATCCGCCCGGAAGAAACCATCATGTTTGTACAATCACAGGTACCCCAAGTGACGGAATTGCATACTTTCCTCTCCATGGTCGCACCGCTGGGTAAACTTACCGACCTGCCAACCTTCAAGGAAAAAATTCGTGAGAACCCCAACAATGTAAATTATGGCCTGGTGGGTTACCCGGTCTTGATGACAGCAGATATTGTCTTATACCAATCCAACCTGGTACCCGTGGGAATTGACCAAGCGCCTCATATTGAATTTGCGCGCGAGCTGGTTCGCTCCTTCAATTACCGTTATAACTCGGATGCCCTGATCGAACCGCAAATGAAAAATACCATTATCCCCAAAGTACTGGGAATTGATGGCGTCAATAAGATGGGCAAGAGCCTCAATAATCACATCGAACTGGCTTCCACACCTGAAGAAACACAGAAGCGTATCTCCAAGATGGTGACAGACCCGCAGCGCATTCGCAGAGATGACCCCGGCGATCCGGATGTATGCAATGTCTTCTCCATGCACAAGATCTTCTCTCCCGCCGGGGAAGTGGAAATGATCAACGTGGAATGCCGCCGGGCAGGTATCGGTTGTGTGGAATGCAAGAAACGCTTTGCGGCTAATTTGAACGATCACCTGGCACCGTTCCGCAAGAAACGTATCGAACTGGATGCCAACCCCCAGGCTGTCTGGGATATCCTGCACGATGGAGCCAAACGCGCCCGTGTTATTGCCGATCAGACCATGGCAAAAGTGCGCGCAGCCATTCAATTGCCCCTCTGAAATAGAACAACCGGGGCGCCACATTTAGCTTCCCTCTCTCGTTTGTTTGAGAGGACTTTGAAAAATTATTCTTTATACACCAGGATAAATCCTGTGGTGAGAGGGGCTGCCAGTGAGAGCACTTCTGCAAAGAATATCCCACGCAAAAGTGAGCGTCAACGGGAAGGTCATCGCCGAGAGCGGACCTGGCCTGGTCATTCTGCTGGGCGTCGGCCATACAGATGGGGAAGAACAGGCCCTTTTTCTGGCGCAAAAGATATCCAACCTGCGCATTTTTGAAGATCAGGATGGCAAGTTCAACCACTCCATTCTGGATATCAGCGGTGAGGCCATCGTCGTATCACAATTCACCCTGTACGCGGATACACGCAAAGGCAGGCGGCCTTCCTTCACGGACGCGGCTTTGCCTGGGACCGCCAGCCCCCTGGTAGATCGTTTTGTGGAATTGCTGTCTGCCCAGGGAGTGGCAACCCAAAAAGGGGAATTCGGGGCACACATGCTGGTCGAGATTCACAATGATGGCCCGGTTACCATCTGGCTGGAAAAATAATCTCCTCAAATATCAGACCAGGAGCAAATATGATCCTCCTCAATCCCACCCAACTCAACCGCTATTATCCGGATGAAAGATCCAAAGAGATCATGCACAGGGTATCCACAAAAACCTTCCTTTATTCCAACATATGGGTATTGACCATTCATGCTATACTTAAAAAGTACTGCCTAAGTATCTGAACCAAATGCTTGTCGATCGTGAGAAAAGAGATGATGACAAGTTCAGAGTCTAATGGAAGAATCAGTAATTGTGACAAGGAGGTCTTATGCAGAAGGAGAGACGTTCCAACAAACGAATCAAGATTTCTTATTATGTGTCCGTTGTAAATGCCGAAACCTATGAACAGTTGGGCATATTGTTGGAAATAACCACAAAAGGCTTTCTGATCGATTCTCAAAAAATACTGCCTATTGACAAGCCTTATAGACTGCGGCTCGACCTGACCGACGAGAACTTTGAACAACCTTTCATAAACTTCACAGCCCAGGCCAAGTGGGTGCGTCCAGACCGCATGGAACCCAGCTTCTATAATATTGGTTTTGAGATACTGGAACTCTCTGAAAATGATAAAAAGATCGTAGATCTTATTATGGAAAAATACGCTGCCTGAAATAATTCGAAATAATATCCTCCTGTTTTTCGTACAGAGCTTCTCCTGACGTTGAAAATCTCTGCATCTTTTCAAATCACCCCTCATTCCCGTCAAGAATTCGGTGCGGGGGTGATTTTTATCAAAAGGAGAATTAAAATGCTCCCTACACAAAATTTTGAACTTGACCGGTTTGCCACCTCGGCCGGCTCCCTGGAGATCACCTTCATAGGTCATGGCAGCCTGATCCTGGCGATCAATGGCTTGATCATCCATGTTGACCCGTATTCCAAACAGGCCAATTATGCCCTGCTCCCCAAAGCTGATATCATCCTGGTGACCCATGAGCATAGTGACCACATGGACCTTACCGCGCTCAACCAGGTACTCAAAACCAGCACGCAGATCATCTATACCAAGGCCTGTGAACGCCAGTTGAAAGGTGGGCTGGTTATGAAAAATGGAGACAAACAAACCGTCAAGGGCATCCCGCTGGAAGCCGTACCCGCCTACAACCAGATAAATACCCGGGGAAATGGAGATCCCTTCCACCCCAAAGGAGAGGGCAATGGCTATGTGTTGACTTTTGGGGACCAGCGTGTTTACATCGCCGGAGATACCGAGAACCTCCCGGAAATGGGTAAATTAAAAGGCATTGATATTGCTTTCCTGCCCATGAACCTGCCCTATACCATGACACCTGAAATGGTTGCTCAGGCAGCCTTCTCTTTCAAACCCCGCATCCTGTATCCATACCACTATGGGCAGACAGACACATCAAAATTGGAGAACCTTCTGCAGACTGAAAAGCAAATTGAAGTTCGTATTCGCAAAATGGCATAAGTCAACCAAAAGGAGCCCATATGTCTGGAGAATTTATTCCCATCTTGTTTGCAAGCTTGTGCGGCGGCATCTTCGTTCTGGCGTTGCTGGCACTGGGCATCTATCTTGTGATCTTCAGCCTGCGCAGCAAAAAGAAAGCCGAAGAAAGCCAGAATTGGCCGAGCACATCCGGTACGGTCACCCTGGCTGAGGTAAAGCGCAGTGTTAATCGAGATGATGATGGTAACGAGAGTTATGCCTATTATCCATCGGTTGAATACTCTTACCCGGTTGGCGGACAGACTCTCTCCGGTAAACGTCTTGCCTTTGGAGGCATGGTAGCCCAAAAGAACCCGGCCTCTGTTCAAAAGAGTCTCGAGCGCTACCCGGTTGGGGGACAGGTGACCGTTTATTACAATCCAGAGAAGCCATCTGAAGCCGTCCTCGAGCGGCAGGCTGGCGGATTGAAATGGGGTCTCATTGTCGGCATCATCTGCCTGGTGCTAAGCCTGTGCATCGCCTGCCCGTTGCTGTTTGGGTTAATCCGAAGCCTGACATCCCTGGCTAATTAAGGCAGCGGCGCATTCTGTACGCCCCCAAAACCTAACGAGATATTTTCGTTAAGCTTACGCATCCTCCACTGCAGATTCATTATTATGTATTTATTTACCTTTTGGGAGATCAAAAAACCACGTTATGAAAATCCTCTGCAAACGTGGATGGCAACCCGGCCAAATTTACCCAAAAATTCAGTACATCTGCCTATTGTAAAGCATGTAAAAAAAAGTATACTGAAGCCACAAAAAGGTTAAAAGTTCTTAACGGCTTGGAAAGTATGAAGAAAACATCCCTGAAAGTCAAAGCCCAAACCGATACGGTTCAGGCCGCCAAACGCCTGATTTTCCTGGTATCCACTCCCCTGGCAGTAATTTGTTTACTATTTTTATGGGGAGTCTCTTTTTATATTGGTGAACTTGCCTGGTTGGACCAGTATGCATACCCAATCATGGCATATTTCTTCTGCTTCATTTTCGTTCTATTGTGGTCAAAGCTCATATCAATAAAATCATTTGGGTATTTTACCTACTGTCTTACTTTCATCTATTTTTCCATAAAAATATACACTGTTTTGCAGGGCGCCATCTTCGATGGCACCCAGATTGAATCCAACTTTTTGCTTTGGATCCCATTTATTTATATTTTGGGTTTCAGCCTGTTGGATATTCGACGCGCATTGGTAGGCTCGTTAATATTTTTTATCCTGATAGCCTCGATGGGGGTCATTATCCTGGTACAGTCAGACTCAATCGGAGTAAACCCTCACAACTTTTATTTGCTGATTGAGTTGTATCTGGCCAGCATGTTCTACGTCATCATTCTCTACATGATGTCTTACATACGCGAATACTATATTAATTCCCAGATGATGTCAGATGTCAATTCAAAATTGGCTATGACTGACTCCCTCACCATGATGGATAATCGCCGTCAACTCGAAATATATATCGATGAAGAAATAAAACGTTCCGATCGTCATCGTCTTCCTCTGGCAATCATTATGTTTGATATCGATTATTTCAAACATATCAATGATCGCTATGGTCATGCCATTGGTGATCTCGTACTGGTGAAAACTGCCCGGCTTGTTCGCAATAGTTTGCGCAGTACGGATCGTTTCGGCCGCTGGGGAGGTGATGAATTTGTTTGTGTCGCGACCAATACTGATGAAGATACTGCGAATTTTCTGGCCGAACGATTGCGCAAAGAACTTGAACAGGCACATATCTTGAATTCTTCCCCCATCACCTGCAGTTTTGGAGTCACCCGCTTTGTGAGTGGAGACTCAACGGATGACCTCATTCGTCGAGCAGATCTGGGACTTTTTCGCGCCAAGGCCAATGGCCGCAATCAGGTTAACACCATTTCTCCAGACGCCACCCTGCCCGTTTGAAAAATTAATCCCCGTGGGGTTGATAGTTGAGAATAATTGTTGTATATTACAGAGACCTGTGCGAATAGTTGATTCTCATCTTTGCTATTTGAAAATGACACTATAAGTGCAAGTTCACACAATGATGCAGAAAGCAGTATCCAAAAGTAAAATTCACATGCCTGCCCGAAAATTCCTTGCCCAGGATAAGGAGATTCTCCCCCATGACTGATGAAATTTATGCCCGCCTGGCCGATGCAATGAATCGATTGCCAAATGGATTTCCCCGAACATCATCCAATGTGGAACTTAAGATCCTGAAGAAAATCTTTCCACCCGAAGATGCTGCCCTGGCTGCCCAGCTGACCGGAGCCTATGAGCCGGTGGAGAAGATCGCCAGCCAGGCTGGTCTGCCCCCCGAAGATATCAGCAAACAACTCTTCAAGATGACAAGGCGTGGCATGGTCTGGATCGACAAGCAGGATGGGCAGGTGCTTTTTCGACTTGCGCCTTTTGTGGTGGGTGTGTATGAAGCCTCGCTGGAGTTGATGGATCACGAACTAGCCCACCTAACCGAGGAGTACTTTGCCAATGGCGGGGCGGCTGGCATCATGGGGTTGGAGCCTGCCCTGCATCGTGTCGTCCCCGCCCAGGCCGCAATAAAAACCGAATGGGTGCTGCCATATGATGACGTGCGTGCCATCCTGCTGAAATCGAAAACATTCAACGTGCGTGATTGCATCTGCCGCGTGCAGAAGGCTCAAATTGACGAACCCTGTGATTTTCCTGTCAATATGTGCTTGAATTTTTCGGAGGTGGAACGGTCCTCGCCTCGCCCGGGCGATATCTCGCAAACCGAAGCCCTGGCCTTACTAGACCGTTGTGAGCAGGTTGGGCTGGTTCACACCGTCAGCAATGTTATGAAAGGTGTGGGCTATGTCTGCAACTGTTGCGGCTGCTGCTGTGGGATCCTGCGAGGCATAACCGAATATGGCCTGGAAAATTCAGTGGCGTTTGCCAATTATTATGCTGTCATTGACCCCCTTACCTGCAACAACTGCGGCACCTGCATTGAGCGCTGCCAAGTGAAAGCCATTTCAGAGGGGGATGGTTACTCGGTGGTTGATGTGGAGCACTGCATTGGCTGTGGACTGTGCGTTACCGGCTGCCCAAATGATGTGGCTGTGCTTGTGCGTAAACCAGAAGCCGAAATGATCCACCCACCAGCTGATTTTGGCGATTGGGAGCACGCGCGCCTGCATAATCGCGGCCTGGCGGATTAACCCAGCCAGGAAAGGATAGGTGGCGGCTATGGCAAAGATCGATTACAAAAAAGAATATGGAGACTGGTACACCGCCTCCACTTCCCAGCCAAAATGGGTGCAGATACCTCCCTTGAACTACTTGATGATCGATGGAAAAGGCGACCCAAATAGCGCACCCGAATATCAACAGGCTGTGGAAGCCCTGTATTCCCTCTCCTATGGACTCAAATTCAAGATCAAAAAGGGTGAAAGCGGACTGGACTATGGCGTTCTGCCGCTCGAAGGCTTATGGTGGGTTCCAGACATGAACCAGTTCACTCAAACCAGCAAGGATGACTGGCTGTGGACCATGATGATCCTGCAACCAGTATTTGTCACCTCCCAGCTGGTCGCCAGTGTACTGCTGGAAGTCAAACACAAAAAATATCTACCTGGTCTCGAGCGGATCCGTTTTGAAAGCTACCCTGAAGGTCAGGCTGCCCAGATCATGCACCTGGGTCCCTATTCTGACGAAGCGCCCAACATTGAAAAACTGCATGCTTTCATCCAAACACAGGGCTGTATCCGGCGTGGCAAACACCATGAGATCTACCTGGGTGACCCGCGCCTGTCTGCTCCCGAAAAGCTGCGTACCATCCTCCGCCAGCCGGTGAATACCCCCGCAAAATAACCTGCCTGCCTCCCGCATCCTCTCTCTCGCGGTATAATCCCCGTGCGATGATGGCAAGAAGAGTAAGACCCGAAGAACTAACCGAACATGAATTGCGCCGCCTGCTACTGGATAAGCGTCTTGTTTCCCGCAAGGATCGACTGGAACGCTTTCGCCAAACTGGTCGTGCGTTAAACCTTGCCCCCAACCTGCCCACTGAAACGCTGGAAGATTTGCAAACCCAGCCTGGCTCCCTGCCCGAAGAACAGCCGGTTGCAGCACCAATGCCCCGCTCTGCGCGGCGACGTTGGGCTGACCGCATTCTTTTCGCAGTGGAAGTCCTGGCCATCCTGGGGTTGGCGGGCATCCTCTTCAACGGTATGGGCTTGCTGCGCACCCTGAACCAGGAAGTAGCGGCTGCCTGGCAAATGACCACCCCGGAACCCACCCCGCTGGTCACAGCCGTGGTGTTACCCTCCGGCCATGTCTCTCCCGAGATCTCTGAAGTCAACCAGCAAAACTGGGGCGAGATCCCTGCCCACCTGCAGGATATTGCCAGATCGTACGAGAACCTGCCCATCCCCACCGCCGGTCCTGAAGCCGTCATTAATATTCAAATTCCGGCTATTAAAGTCGACTCAAGGGTCTTCCAGGGAGATAATTGGGAACAGTTGCGCAAGGGCGTTGGGCAGCACCTCGGGACACCCAACCCCGGACAGCCCGGCAACCTGGTCATGGCCGGACATAACGACATCTATGACCAAGTGTTCAAAGACCTGGATAGGCTTAAACCAGGCGATACCATCCTATTATTCACCATCACACACCAGTATGTGTACATTGTCACCGGCACCCAGATCGTGGAACCCACCCAGGTGGAGGTCATGGCTCCCACCAACAATTCGACTGTAACCCTGATTTCGTGTTATCCTTACATGGTAGACAACAAGCGCATTGTTGTCAAAGCCACACTTCAAAATCCTTAGGAGTACCCAGTATTATGAGCAAGAAAAACAAACGCCAGGCTTCATACGGCACCAAGACCAGCGGGAGCGCCTTCTCCCGTGATGAATTCAACCCCGATTATTCAAATATCAAACGTGAGTTGAAGCGCATCGGCATCCTGGCCGGTTCCTTCATCACGGTTTTAGTGGTCCTGTCTTTTTTCCAGAATAGCATCCTGGCGCTATTTATCAAATAGGTGCCTGCCACTTTCGATCTACTCATCCTGATCGGCAGACCTGCATCCGGGAAGAGTGAGATCATCGATTTTCTCAAACACCTGCCTGCCAAAACCCGCCGGGAGCGTTATCACCTGGTGAAGTTGGACATCCTGGATGATTTCCCCATGTTGTGGGCCTGGTTCGAAGAAGATGCCCTGCTCACCCGGCGTTTCAACCGTCCGCGCCTGCACACCGATGAGGATGGCTATTTCATCAACCCGGATCTCTGGCATGTGTTGATCGAACGCCTCGACCTGGATTACCAAAAGCGCCGGCGCGATCAACCGGCTTATCACCGCCGCAATACCACCCTGGTGGAGTTTTCACGCGGTAGCCAGCACGGGGGTTACGCTGGGGCTTTTCCACATTTTTCGGATGAACTGCTGGGGCGGGCAGTCGTGCTTTACGTGCGTGTCCCATTTGAAGAAGCTTCACGTAAGAACCGCTTGCGTTATAACCCGCAGCGTCCGGACAGCATACTGGAACATGGGCTGTCAGACTCCAAGATGGAGCAGCTCTACCATTTGGATGATTGGGAGACTTTCAGCCAGGCAGACCCGGTGTTCCTGCATGTGCGGGATGTTTCCATCCCTTATGCGGTCTTCGAAAATGGTGACGATGTCACCACCGGAAAACCGGATTTACTTGCCTCCCGGCTGGAAACTACGCTGGATTATCTCTGGAAACTTCGCCACAAGGACTGAAGGCACTGTGGCGGATGGATCCATCCTGGTCAGCCTGGACAAGTTCACTTATGGCGGTGATGCCATGGGTCGTCTGCCCGATGCCCGGGCAGTTTTTGTGCCATTTGCCCTACCTGGTGAACATGTCCGCATCCGCCTGTTGGAGGAGAAACAAGGCTATGCCCGGGCGGAGCTGCTTGAAGTCATCCAGACCTCGCCCGAACGCATCCCGGCGCGCTGCCCACATTTTGGGGTCTGTGGTGGCTGCCACTACCAGCACATGCCTTACACATCCCAACTGGAAGTCAAAACAAGCATCCTGAGAGATCAACTGACCCGCATTGGGCAGATCCCCAACCCACCCATCCAACCCATCCAATCCTGCCCCAACCCGTGGAACTACCGCAACCACGTGCAATTCCACCTGCAACCGGACGGCCACCTGGGATTCCTGTCTCCCAACTCCAGGCGCATTGTACCGGTCAGCGAGTGCCATCTGCCGGAAGCTCCGCTGAATGCCCTCTGGCCCCAATTGGAGCTGGAAGCTGAGACCGGGATCGAGCGTCTCAGCCTGCGCCTGGGTGCGAATGAGGATATCCTGCTGCTGCTCGAAAGCCGCCAACCCGAGATCCCCGGACTGGAGTTACAGGCCGGGATTTCGGTAGTGCACCTGTTTGAAGGGGAGAGCCTGGTGCTGGCCGGAGATGACCATATCCGGGTGGAAATTCAACCCACCAGCTTATCTCAAAACCGCAGCTTCCATGTCTCAGCCGGTTCGTTCTTTCAGGTCAACACCCGCATGGCTGAGGAATTGGTCGATCACCTGCTGGCCAATCTGCCGGACAACCTGGATACTCTGCTGGATGTTTATTGCGGCGCAGGCTTGTTCAGCGCCTTCCTGGCTCCGCATGTCCGCCGTTTGATCGGCATTGAGGTTTCACCCACAGCCTGCGAAGACTTCAGCCTTAACCTGGACGAGTTTGATAACGTGGAGCTATACGAAGCCACGGCTGAACAGGCGCTGCCAGCCCTGCAGTTGAAGCCGGATGTCATCCTGGTGGACCCACCGCGCGCCGGACTAGAGCGCAGCGCCCTGGAGGCCATGCTCGCCATGCAGCCGAAAACCCTGGCGTACATCTCGTGTGACCCGGCCACCCTGGCACGCGATGCCCGGCGTCTGCTGAGCGGGGGCTACCAATTGCAGCAGGTAACCCCATTCGACCTGTTCCCGCACACCTTCCACATCGAGAGCGTCAGCTTCTTTACCCGCTGAAACCTCCACCTTGCAAACCGCTGCATATCCACATCATGCTGTTTTTTTATTTCTTAATATGTGGGCAGGTTTCTGCAAAGCACGCCTTTGAGGCATACCTACGTGTCCCCGCGTTGTTGGGGCCACATGGTCGGTTTACATTTCAGCTTTCCGCCAGCACAATCAGCTTATCCTCCGGGCTGAAGGTTACCAGGGAGGATTTCTTCGGGTTGGTGTGAACCCCGTAGGAAGCTGCCGGGTCGCCGGATTGATGGGCCAGGCGGTAGCCGATGGCGGTCTCGTTGCGCCGGCGGGCGGCCTCGACCAGGGTGTAGAAATTGACCGGCACGCCGCTCCTGACATAATTGCCCACAGGTTTGAGGTAGATCTCGGAGCCATCTGGGTCAAATATATCCGTGAATATGGTATGCAGTTTCGGATTCTCTGAGAGCTGGCTCATCATCAGGCTGACCAGGTGCTCACTGATGATGAAATCGTCCACATGGGTTACTTCGGCCAGTTGTCGATTGCGCAGGTCAAGCATCTCGCTGACAATGGAGAAGGGGGTGGCGTCGCGTTCAGCCAGGTCGCGCAAATGCAGGAGCGTGACCAGGGTGCGGGCGTCCGCCTCCTGCACGTCCAGGCCGGCTTCGCTCAAGACGATGACATGATCATATTCAGCCACATTCAATTCGTTCAAGACTTTGCGATGGGTGGGGTCTGCCTGGAAAAAGCTGGCCTTCTGGTTTTTAAGGTTCTGGCAGCAGGTCTCAAACGCCAGGCGGGCATCCAGACTGGTAACCAGGTCCACCCGGGAACCAGCCGGCACATAATGATCCAGCTCTCTCAGCATGGTGCTGACGCACTCGTTCCAGCCCAAGATGAGGGTCCGCTCCGGAATGGGTTGGGAGGCTGGGCGGCTGGGTTGCAGCAGGGATTCGTCCACGGGATAGGCAGTCAGGCCGGAGGAACGCAGGGTGTCGTCATCCTGCGACAGGCCAAAGACCTGATCCCCCGTCTGGATGAGGCTATCCATGGCCGGGTTGAGCAGGGTGCTGCCATCCGGGCGGAGGAGACCCATAACGGCTGAATCTTCGAATGCCAGCAGGGTCTCACCATAGGTCTTGCCAGCCAGGGCTGAAGCATCATAAAAGTAGATCTCATCGCCGCCAAAATTGAGCAGCTCGGTGTACACCACCGACAGGCCAGACTGGCGTGAAGTCTGAGCAGTAAGGCGGGCGATCAGGTCACCGGTCTGGACGGCCTGAACATGATCCCTGCCGCTCAAAAGCTTGATAACCTCCATGTTATCCGGGTTATGCACCTGGGTGACGATGTGGTAAGGCTGCGGGTGACGCTTGGGGTTGTTGGTGATGGCCAGCACGGACTTGATGACATGCGAATCGGGGTCACTGCTTTCAGGTGGGAGGATGATAATGGAGCGGGCCGTATGCGGGCTGCCGATCTCGATGTCACCCAGGTCGATGGGCAGGCCGGAGCGGCAAATGACCCGTGTGTAGCCCCGGATGGTGACCCGGTCCTTGATCTCTTCCTCCATTTCGATTTTGTCCCTATCGGCCAGGATGACGATGCGGGCTTTTTTCTGGTTGAGGTTGGCTTCCATCAGCTCGGATAAGATGGTGAAAACCTGCGTGGACCAGCCCAGGATGAGGGTATGGCCGGATTCAAGAACGTGCGAGCGGCCTTTGCGCAGTTGCTCAAGTTTGGATTCCACCCCGGCCGTCAAGACACCGATCAGTGTGCTGACGATCAGGACACCGCCAATGGTGACGACCAGCATGGCAAAACGGAAGCCCCAGCCTTCGTCCGCGCCCATGGTGCCGGCATCCAGCGTGCGCATAAGGGATTCCCAGGCGGCTTCGCCGAATGAAAGCCCTTGGGTGCTGCCAGCCGGTGCAAGGATCAGACCACCCAGGCTGATGACCACCCCGGCCAGGAAAATGATGACCAGGGAGAGCAGTCCCAGTCCGCTGACGAGTGCCAGCGTGCCGCGTGACATGAAGTTGTCGAAGCGGTATTTCAGGCGTGCACCCAGGGAGGTGGGCGCTTGGGGGGATTTGTCAGAAGTTGTCATGGGGGGGGTCTCCTGTTTTTTTATTGACTATAGCGCGTATCCCGGGTTTTGGGAAGCGCACCCTTTGGGGACTCCATTCGGTCGTGAGCCTCCAGTCGGAGGAACAAACCCCGGAAAAAGAGGCCGGGACCTTCGGCGCCACCTACCCCATGCGGGGCACACGTCCCCCAAATCTCTATTTGGGGAAGTATGTGTAATTGGGGATCCATCCAAGACTGTTTCGGAGACCTTCCCCCGTTCCCCTTTCGGGGACCTGCGGGGGGACGCACGCGGTCGGTCTGGTGGGTGTGAGAGTCAGGAGACCAGCAACGAGCAAGTCAGGATATTTACCATAATTAGGTATCTCATACTTTATCCTCTTGTTTTTGAATAAGGAATATTGTATATTATTTACAGGTTCGGTAATATTGTTTTGTTGAAGATTCGCTGCATAATACGCTTATTTTTAATATTCTGCTATGATTTAAGCTGTATAAGAATGCTTTTTGCATAAAAAACAAAAACTTCGCAGCAAATATGGTATTAAGTTGGAAAAAAGCCATAGAAGCAGAAGGGCGGCAGCATTGTAATGAGTTTGTAAGCCAACAAGATGGCTTGCCAGTGGGAGACAGCAGCATGAAACGTGTATTGGGCGGGAAACCCAGTCTATTGACATCTTTTTCTATTCTCGGCGCTTTCATCACCGTAGTTATTGCCATCATCTTTGCATGGAGTCTCGAAAATCTTCTGGAACAAAACACCCTCCAGCAGGAGGCTCATAGCGCTGCTGACCAGGTGGCTCTCGTTGTGAGCCCTAACCTGAGCCTGGCAGATCTATCCGCTCCCTTAGAATCTGTCCGCTTCGCACAGATTGACGCGCTGATCCGCAAGGATATTCTGCATGGGCATATCGTCCACGTAAAGATTTGGAACAAGGGTGGAATGGTGGTTTATTCAGACGAAAAGAACCTGGCAGGCCAATACTTCCCCGTATCCGACGAGCTTGAGAAGGCGCTGGGCGGGGAGATTGCCGCGGAAGTTTCTACACTCGACAAGCTGGAGAACGTGGGAGAAAAAGACTTCTACCCACGACTGATAGAGGTGTATGTGCCAATCCAGCTTGCCGGTTCGAATGAGATTGTGGGCGTGTATGAGATCTACCATGATTTCGCCGTTCTCGAGCCGATCATCGCCGCTACACGGCGCTTTGTCTGGATCGGCGTCGGGTTGGGTTTCCTTATTCTCTACGGCTCATTGTTCACACTGGTGCGCAACGCGTCGCGTGAACTCATTCACCGAAACGAGGAGAACAAGCTTCTTTATGAACAGGAACAGACCCGCCGCACCGAAATTACTGCTCTTTACGATCTCGCGCGCGCCCTGGCTGACACCCACGATTTCGACTCCATACTCGACCTCGTTACCCGTTATGCGGTTGAAACTGTCCATGTGACATTTTCTCGCGTGGCTCTCCTTGAAGGCAACGAGTTTGTCATTCGCGCTGCCTATCCCATTCGAATTCTGGATTACAACTTGAAAGTGGGGGAGCGAGGCACGCTTGGCTCCAGCCAGTTCTACCAGCGTGTATTGGACCAAAATACGCCCAGCGTGATCTTTACCGACAACCCCGATCTCTCAGATAGCGAACGGGAGATGCTCTTTCTCGGCATGGCTAAAAGTGTGTGTCTAATGCCCTTGTGGTCCGGTGAACGCGCCCTCGGCCTCCTGATGTTTGCAGAGGAGCGCAGCGAGGAACGCGAGCCATTCTCGCCGGATAAGATCAGACTTATCCACAGCATCGGCGAACAGACCGCCAGCGCCCTTTTCCGGGTTGAGCTCTTCGTACAACTCGAAGAGTCTTACCTGGCAACCGTTTTCGCACTGGCCAACACTGTGGATGCGAAAGATACCTACACCGCAGACCACGCCGAACGCCTGGCAATAATGGCACTCGCCATTGGCCGCGAGATGGGGATGACGGAGCACGAGCTGGAGGATCTACGCTATGGTGCCATCTTGCATGATATCGGCAAGATCGGTGTTCCGGACGCCATCCTGCAAAAACCATCCCACCTCAACCCGGCTGAATGGGTGCAGATGCGTGAGCATCCATCCATCGGTGCACGAATTCTGGCGCCCATCGCACACCTGGCAGGTGCGGCGCAGATCGTGCTGCATCACCATGAACGCTACGACGGCAAAGGTTATCCCGATGGGCTGGCAGGCGAGGCAACCCCCCTCGGGGCGCGTATCCTCACTGTAGTCGATTCGTACAGCGCCATCATAGATAAGCGCGTGTACAAAGAGGCACGCTCACATGCAGAGGCGATGTCGGAACTAAGAAAACACGCAGGGACGCAATTTGACCCAGGTGTGGTGGAGGTGTTCCTGGAAAAAATCGTTGAACTGGGAGGAATTCCATAACAGCTCACCCGCACTCTTGAGTTTATGTGTTTCTGCAGGCTACCTGGGCGGGCGAAACCCAGGTAATGGAAGGTGCTCCTTGCGGCTGGTTCCTGTTCGTGGTGCCCCCAAATCCCGATTTGGGGGAGGAAATGCGGGCGGGTTGAAGAAACAAAACCCGCCCCTACAACTGAATAAGAACAAAAAAGGGCGTGGAGACCACGCCCCTACACACCCCGACGGACATAAACAGTTCCACCCCAGCCCTCCCCAAATCTCGATTGAGAATTTGGAGAGGGTGAATTGTTTGCAGTGGGCGGGTCGGAAAAACAGACCCGCCCAACCAGATTTAATTTAAAGGGTGTAAGTTGGAAATCTACTGAGTCTCAGCCTTGATCATGGCGACCAGCTTGTAGACCTCACGCCGCTCCCAGCCGGATTCGGATGCCAGGCGGGCGGCCAGGGAGGCGCTGGCTTCGTCTCGGTTGAGGGCAGCCATGATGGCCGACATGAGATGCGGTTCGGACCATTTTTCGGCTTCCTGTGGCTGGCAGCCAGCCACCACCAGGGTGAATTCGCCACGCGGAGGGTGTTCGTCAAAATGACGGCACGTACGGGAGATGGGCATGCGCAGGATCTCTTCGTGCAGCTTGGTCAGTTCACGCGCCACGGACATTTGCCGATCTCCCAAGATGGACTCCAGGTCGGCCAGGGCTTCCACCAGGCGGTGCGGGGATTCGAGAAAAATGAGCGTATAGGGCAGGTTTTCGATGCTTTGGATGAATTGGCGGCGTTCGCTGGCTTTGCGAGGCAGGTAACCCAGGTAGACGAAGGAGTCAGTCGGCAGTCCCGAAGCCACCAGGGCGGCGATCGGGGCGCAGGCTCCCGGCAGCGGGCTGACCGTGTGGCCGGCCTGCAGGGCGGCGCGCACCAGCTCGTAACCGGGGTCATTCAGCGCCGGGGTGCCGGCATCCGAGACCAGAGCCACGTCACCTGCCGCGAGGGCGGTCAACACCTCATCCAGCTTGCTGAGTTTGTTGTGCTCGTAATAGCTGGTGGTGGGCGTGTGGATATTAAAATGGGTCAGCAGCTTGCGGGTCTGACGCGTGTCTTCGGCTGCGATCAGCTTGACCTCCCCCAGGATGCGCAGGGCGCGGGCGCTGATGTCTTCGAGGTTGCCGATGGGTGTAGCTACCAGATAGAGAGTTCCCATATAACTTTATTGTACCGGATTTTGGAGGGAAAGAGGGGACTTTGTGTGAGGGTTTTATCATTGTAGACTGTCACTGCGAGAGCCGGATGTTTTTTACCGGTCGCCACAGGCCCCGATGTATTTTGGGGTGGCAGTCTCCTTCCCGGCGAGGAGATCCCACAAGGGGAAGAGATTGCTTCAGGCTGGAAAGAACGGCCAGCCTGAAGCAATGACATAGGGGGGGTTATTATCAGGCCGCAGATGGCTGGGGGCTGAAGCGCGATTTGTTGCCGAAGAAGACCCAGGTCAGCAGGATGGCCACGGCATACAAAATGGTTGTGATCAGGAAGAGCGGTGAGAAGCCGTAGCGCTGCTGGACGATGCCTGAGAGGTACGGCCCGACCGCCCAGCCCACGTTCCAGGCCCAATTGCGCAGGCTGTTGATGGTACCCTGCTCGGTTTCTGCCGTGCGCTCCATGGCATACGCATCAAAGAGCGGCGCCACCATGTTCATGAGCGTGCCGCGCATCAGGAATCCGATCACAGCCAGCCAGGCGAAGGGTGAGAATCCCAGCAGGATCAGGAACACCAGGCTGACGCCCTGTGACAGCACGATCATGCGGATCTTGCCGCCCAGGTTGCCCACCAGGCGCGGGCCGATAAAGGTGGCCAGTCCGATCATCAGGGATGAGACCGCAAACAGGATACCCAGGGTCTGGTCGCTCATCTGGTAGCGTTCTGAGAAGAACACGTTCAGGTACGGAACCACCATGGCCGCGCCAATACCGGTGATCAGGCCGGGCAGGGTGAGCTGGATGGTGAGCGGGCGCTTGAGGATGCCCCAGATGGAAGTAAAGGTGGCGTGTTTGATTGGGATGTGCGGGGTGTGGTTGACGTTGGGCGGCTCTTTAATGAACAGGATGGGTATCAGCACCACAAAGCTGGCCAGGACGCTGGTAAGCAAGACGGCCTGGTAGGCAGCCGCACTCTGGTCAGGCAGGTTGAACAGGCGGCTGAAGAAGCCGGGCAGCACTCCAGCCAGGGCGTTACCCAGCGTGCTGGCGAGTGGGAACACGCCAAAGGAAAGGCTGAAGAGCAGGTCACGGTTCTTTTCATCCGAGACCTTCATCATGAAGGGAGCCTGGCTGAGGAAATAGAGCTGCCCGGTGGCGCCCCACATGAAGGCCATGACCAGCATGAGGATGGGTTGATGCACAACCAGCATGCTGACAATGGCGATGTTGGCCAATGTAAAGCCGATCAGCATGGAGCGCTTGCGCCCGATGCGGTCGGAGAGCATGCCCATGGGCAGTCCCAGGGCTAACGCGGCGATGGACGGCATAGCATTGATGAGACCCAAGTATTCACGGCTGTGCCCATCTGCCAGGATATAGAAGTTGAAGAACAGCCCAAAGGCGGTGAACAGGAAACCGTCCAGCAGCAGTGCCAGCAAAAAAAGCCTGGCCGGCTGGCTGAGTTTGCCCACCTGTTGGAACTGTGAGTGGAAGAGGTTAAAGATTTTCATGACGTTATTCTCTAAAGATCGGTATCTCTATCAGGTAAGCCCAAAGGACATGCTTTGCAGAAACCTGTCCAACGTTTTTAATGGAGATACCTGTCCTATGGTAAGTAAGAAGAGGCCTGCCCGATAGTATGAAATGTCAGGCCAGCGGCAGCACCAGGGAGGACTGTTTGGGGAAGAGCACATTCAATAGTATGCGAACTTCATCAGCTTTGTCCCAGCAATCTGCAAACGAGAGCTGGAGTTCATCGAAGGTGCGGTAGCCAAACAGCAGCTGCAGGAAGGTGAGATCGGGGAAGGCGGCGTCGCCATCCTGGCTGGAGACGGGGGCGAAAGTCTCCACGCTGGTCAGGCGGCCGGATTCAAAGGTCAGCTTGAGGCCGGAGCGGTAGAAATTTAGGCTGAGCGTTCCGCTGTGCCCGACCACCAGTTCAGACTCCGCCAACCGCTTTTCGAGGGCAGGCCGGATGTGGCGGATAAAGCCGGCCAGGTCTGGCAGGCGCAGGTAGAAGGCATACGTGTCACGCAGGCGCGGCAGCTTCTCGCGGAAGACTTCATAAGCCGGGTGGCTGAGGCCAAGCCAGAAGGCATAGGCCAGGCGTGGTTTGTCCGCACTGGTGGCATATTCGCCGCCGGTTTTCCACAGGTAGCGCGCCACGGCAGGGGTGACAGCCAGCCAGGAGACACCGGGCTTCAGCTCAAAAGAAGTCATGACCAGGCCGGTGTCCCAGTTGAACCAGGGGTGGGTCAGGTAACCGACCGGTTCGCCCGCGGCTGTCTGAATGATGCGGATCTCGAGGCGATTGACATTCTTGTGACTCATGCCCAGCAGCTCATAACGCCAGGCGTTTTCATCCCGCAGGCAGATTACCAGCGAGCGGCGGCTGCCATATGCACTGACCTGCATGATGAAGGCGATGTCGCTCTCCACGGCCGGGCGAATGAGGTAGGCTTCGCTCTCGACGTCCTTCAAGCGGGGCAACTGAGCTTCAAACCCCACCCGTCCGCCTGAAAGATCGAGGGCCATTTCGTAGCCAAACTGGCGATAGTAATAGGGAATGCCAGTGATGGCCTGCACCATCTGGCCGCGCGCCAGGCTCCATTTGTGGACCTCTGCAAACTGCTGGCGCACCAGTCCACGCTTGCGGTAATCGGCATGCGTGCCCACCACTTCCGGGCGGCCGACTCCAAATGGGATGCCAGCATAAGACCAGGTTTGCGAGATCAGGTTGAGGGACGAGACGATCTGACCGGTGCGGGTGTCCTCCACGATAGTGAAGTCACCCGGGTCAAAGGTGGGGTGTGGGCGGCTCAGCAGGTCACGCACCCAGGTGCCGACACGTTCATCAGGCTTATCCGGGCCGAAATCGCTGTGCATCTTGCTGTTAAATTCTGCCAAGGCATCTGCATCTGCGGGTGTGGAACGGCGCAAGGCCAGCCCATCTCCCAGCTCGCACAGGAGGGTTTTGGTTTGTGTGATGGTACTCATAGTATTGTCCCGTTGGGATATTATCCCGATGGCGAGGCAATCCGGAGGAGCGCCTTGCCATGAAAGTAGTTATGCTTATATTTTATTGTCCGGCCGTGCCTTCCCAAGAAAGCGGGGAGTTGGCCTGATACCAAGTGGTTATCAGGCTGCCAGCAGAGTTTCCAACTCTCCAATAGCCTGTCCGGGTTGGACGAAATGAATGGCGTGCATGCCAATTTTTCGGGCGGCTTCAACGTTCCTGAGCGTGTCGTCCAGGAAGACAGACTCTGCCGGGAGGACCTGGAGATTCTGGAGAGCAGTCTGGTAGATGCGGGCATCCGGCTTGGCATAGCCCACTTCGGCGGAGATGACCATGTCATCGAACACGTCAGCAAAATTATGAGCGGTGATCCAAGCACGCATCCCGGACCAGGCATTGCTGATGGCGCCCACCTTGATGGTTGGGCGCAGGTTGCGCATCAGATCCACCAATTTGAGATCAATCCGGTCTCCGGCGAAGAATTCGGTGCAAAGGCGCTCGCCCTCTGAGCCTGGCAGACCCAGGGAAAGGGCGACATTCTGCCAGTGCTGGTCTTCCGTGATGAAGCCCAGCGAGGCCTGCTTGCTGGACTCATTCTCAAAGACGAGTTTGTCGATGTCTGCATAGGTCAGGCCCAGGCTTTGTGCCAGTCTGGTACGCGGCTCACGCTGTTCAGTACGGGCAATGACACCACCGAGATCAAAAAACACGGCCCGAATGGTCATAATTTCTTACCGGCCTGGCTGTCGTCAGCAGGGGCATCGGTGATGGCCTTCAAATCCGCCTGCCAGTTGGGGTAGGAGTGCTCGAGTTTGAGGCGTTCAACGCGGTTGGCCCGGCGGCACTTGGGACAGTGGGCATGGTAATACTGCAAGTTCTCGTCATTCATACTCTGAATGGCGATCAATTTTTCCTCGCGACCGATGGCAAACATGGTCTGGCAATAGGTGCAACGTAGTTGCATGGAATTACTCCTTTCTATGATCGGGACAATCGACTTTATTGTACCCGTTTTGAGTGGTGTTGTTTCCGGAGATTCTGCCTGTGGTACCAGGCTGGCAGAAACTTCGGATGTCTTAATCCAAGGGTTTGCGATAAATGGTGAACTGCTTGGTCTGGCGGTAACCCACACCCTGGTAAAGCCGCAGGGCGCCGCTCAGGTTTTGTGAATCCACTCCCAGGGCGGTTTCGGTCATGCCCATGTCCTTGAACATCTGGATGCTCTGGACGATCAAGGCGCGGGCCAGACCCAGTTTGCGCCAGGGACGACGTACACTGATGCCTTCGGTGTAACCACGCAGGCGCTTGTATTCGTCATTTTCAGGCTGGTCGATAAAATTGAGAACCATGCCGGCCACCTGGTCGCCAGCCCAGGCCACTTTCCAGAGATGGGGTTGAAATATCTTCTGACCCTGCCACTCACGAAAATTCTCATCACTTTCAGGTACGTAGCCCCAGTGGTCTTTGAAGGCTTCCTGCATGGCATCCCAAATGGGGCGGATGTGTTCATCCTTCACCGGGCGCACTTCGAGACCAGCCGGCATAGGTGTAGCCGGCAGGGGATCATTGATGGGACGCTGCATATTGAACTCATAACGGGCAGGCTGGTAGCCGGCTTTCTCCAGCAGTGCTATGGTGCCTTTTTCGGTATCAGCCGCGCCTGCCTGGAAGAAACGAGGCCCTGTATTATCATGTTCAGAAGCCAGCTGGCGCAGTCGGTTTTCAGTCCAGTTCAACATAGCTGAACCGATGCCCCTGCGGCGCCATTCGGGAAGCAGGAAACCAAATGTTAAGTAGAAGGTGAGACCATCATCCTGACGGTTCCAGGTGAGGCGCGTGTAAGCGACCAACTGATTGTCGATCTCAGCCATGAGCATGTCCCTGGAAGGGTCACAACGCTCGAGGTGATTGTAAGTATTGGTGATATCCTGCAGAGTGGTGGAGCGCTCAACCCCATCCTGAGATTTGGAGCCGTTGATGACTTTCAGCATGAGGGGCAGATCGGATTCTCCGCGGTAGGAGCGGTAGATGAGGCCGGGAATGAGCGGGGCATCTGGTACGAGGATGCGTTCATTGATCAATTGTTGTGCAGCCATTTTATACTCCGTTGATATAGCTCTAAAGTGGTTTCTCATAGGTGAGCAACCGGAATGATTTTTTAAAACCCATGCTTTCGTAAAGTCGAGCGGCAGAGAAATTGTCAGATTCGACACAGACACTGGTCTGGGTCATGCCCAGATCGTGCAGGCGCTGCAACCCGGCGGCCAGGACGGCTTTGCCCAAGCCGCGCCCCCGGAAAGCGGGGTGTGTGCCAACCGGCTCGAACAGACCAACCCGAGTGACGGGATCCGGCCACAGGAGGCAGAAGGAGGCAAAACGCCCTTCGGGTGACACGGTCACCAGATCATTTTCGGGGCGGTAGACAGGCGACTGCATAAAGCGCAGCATACGCGGGCAGTAATCTTCAAAAGATTTACTGGAACCAAAAGCGGCGTGGGAAGCAGCCGCCCGCAAGCGGACTTCGTGCTCTCCGGCCACCGGGCGGACTTGGAAGCCTTGTGGCATCTTTATTCCGGGCAGATCGGACTCAAGTGAGCGCTGCATGAGGAACATGCCCTGTGGGCTGGGCAGGAAGCCGCGCATTTCGAGCCAATGGATGCGAGACAGGTCAGTTTCAGCCACCCACATGGTGCGGATATCCCGGCTGTGCAGGTTTTTCAAGGTGCTGGCATGGAATTCTTCGGCCCACAGCATGATCTTGGCTTCGAAAGAACGGCCATGCATTTCGGGCGTCACAAAAACGTCGAAGGTGCGGCTGGAGGTTGAGAGTAGCGACCAACCTGCCAGGCGTGAATTCCATTCCCACAGGCAGATCTTGTCCCGCAAATTTTCGTCGGTGTAGAACAACCACCAGCTCAGGTCGCCGGGGTGGACATAGTAGGCGTGGTTGGCCGCCTGCCGGCCTGCAGTCAGGACGGCTTGCATCTCTTTGAAATCGCTAAGATCGCGATAAGGGCGGGCGGTAATAGTCATGGCAAACTCCATATTTTTTGGAGGCAGCGCCTGGTCTATGTGATCCGGAGAAGGCTGGCTGGTGTAGACCAATCAGTCGTTCCGGTAAGGCCAGGGCACAGCCGGAGGACGGGTGGGTAGGTTGCGGGTTGGGAAGTGAAGCTTTCCAACGGTCAATACAGGTGGGATGGCAAGGTGAATTCGATTTGTTGGCATGTTTTTCGATCCTCATTTCTAAATTTACTTGTCGTTGTCCTTCTCAGGAAAAATCCTGTCAGGCATATGTTAATAATGGTTTGTTTGATAATAAAAAACGACCACGGTTCTTGCCCATGGCCGCCTTGGAGGAGGGGATAAAAAAGACCACGGGCTGAGTGCTCCGTGGTCTGAAAAATCTATGCGTATATCTTTTCAGTCAACAGGCGCACTCCGCGAAGGCAAAACAACACCGCTGCTGGCATCGTTGCGAACGCTTTTGGTATCAAGCAATGTGTTATTCATTAAGTGCGCCTCCTTTCAAAAGATAGTCTAACGGCGAGAGTTTACCATGCCTGTTTTGAATGGTCAAGGGTTTTAATCTAATTTTAATATTTCTTATAAAGAACCGGGCGCGCATACGTCCCTGGTTTGAGACGACTCTGGGAGATTCAATCCACGATGAACAAACGCACACCCGTGGTGGTAGATGAGCGGTGAGGGTGGGTATCATCCGCCACCTGGTAGCTCATACCGGGGGTCAGGGTAAACTGCCGTCCATCTTCCAACTCTGTGTTCAGCTCGCCTTGCATGACCAACAAAACATGGCCGCGCGGGCACCAATGGTCAGCCAAGTATCCGGGTGTATATTCGACCATGCGTACGCGTATGTTGCCCATTTCAAAAGTGCGCCAGTAGGCCATGCCGGTGGTGCCTTTGTGTTCGGTGGGTGTGATGGTGCTCCAGTCGATGGTGTTGAAGGGGACATCCTGTATTTTCATAAGGTTACTTCTCCTTGGGAATAATAAAGTTGAACAATTGATAATAAGTAAAAACCAACCAGTGGAAAAAGCAGGTATTTATGGAGCCACCTCAATAAAAACAGGGCTCGCTATGAGCGTGATGTCAAGCATAGTCAATGGAACTGTTAGATCCTGAACTTCCAGTTGGGATTGCCCGAATTGGGTGGGGGTCCTGGTCAGGTGGGCGAAACCAGCAGGTAAAGGCAAACTCACAGACTGAGAGGGAGTATCATCACCCGGCAGGTGGAGCTGGCCGTCATCGTACCACAAGACCCAGACCAGGCCATTCGGGGTTTCGAATTCGTACGCCCAAACATCCGGGCCCAGGTCCACCCGGGTAACCGAACTGAACTGGGCGATCTTGTTGATCACCAATCCCAGGCTGTAGAAGGCCGGACGGGGATCACTGGCGCGGCGGGACTGGCTCCACTCCTTGCCATCGAAAGGCAGCTCCCCGCCCGGCTTTTGATTGGTTATATCTGTATTGGTCAAACCCATGAACATGGATGCGCCCAACATCGGCACTGCCAGCTTGTCCACCCCAGCCAGGCTGGTCTTCCAGTCTTCCAGGTTGCCAATGTTGATGCCGCGCAAGCCCTCCCCTGCGGAGACCACGAGCTTGCGTACCAGGCCGATGGCGGTTTCAGAATAGATCCAATCCCGGGCAGCCGGATAGCCAGGAGTGCCGGGATCCGCCATGTCTGTCAACAAGGCAACCATATCATCGCGTGTGGCGAGAGTGACCGGGGAGAAAGGAGTGGGTGGCACAAAGCCACCGAAACCGACCAGGCCGGACATGGGAAAGGCATCCCCGATCCAGATCGGTTTTTCGCCGCAACCGTTTTGCTGCAATTGAGCACGGATCCAAGTTGTTGTGGGCGGGATCTCGGTGTAATTTCCCAGGGAGTGAAAATCGACCATATCATAGGCGTCACAGGCAGCCAAGATAGTCTGGATCTCGGGCACGCTTTTACGCATGTAATCGACGGGTGTAGCCAGGCGCCGGTTCAGTTCGGTAGTATCCGGAGCGCCATCAAAAATGTCTGTCATGAGCAGGGCTACCAACAGCACGTTCGCCTGCGGGTCAGCTGACTTGACAGCCGGATAAGCGATACGCAGTAATCGGACATATTCTTCGGCACTACCGGGCCAGAAACCGGTGAACTCACGCTCGATGCCATATTCCCGGACCGGAAACAGTAACCCGGGCATGTCTTCCACCCCATCGGAATCGTAGCGTTCCACCGTGGCAGTCACAAAGGCGGCGTAATCATCCAAATATTCAGGTTTGGGGAAGGTATCGCCCTGGTCTCCGAGCGCAGGTGGTTTGGAGGCTGCCCAGGGTGAGAGGGCTGCCAGGTTCATTTGTAACCCGGTAAACCCGGCCTGCTGGTATTCCAATACCAGGGCATCCAGCGGTTCCCAGGTGTAAACACCCGGTTCAGGCTCGATGTTACCCCAGATGGCAAAGGCATCCTGCAGCTTGGCATATTTCACTCCGGTGGGAATGTAAAAATCTGCCACGCCCAAAATGCCATATTCGATGGCAATGGTGAAGTCCGGGTTGGCAAGCGGGGCTGGTGTGGTAGGTGTGGATGAGGGGGAAGGGCTGGGACTCGATGCGGGGAGCTGCGCAGTCTGCCCGCAGGCCAAGCTTATCAAGACCAGAACTGTTAAAGAAAGAATGATCCGTTTCATCGGTAGACCCCTTTTCCAGTTATTTATTCTTCTAGGTAGAACGCCCCGAAGATTGATGTGATTCAAGTCTGTTTTCACAGTACACCTGAGAGTTGGTGGATAACGTCAGATAATTTATTATCAACAATGCGGTTCACTTATCGCGCCGGCCCCAACGCAAACTCTTTCTCCCGGTTTTTGTTTTTCCACGTGTTGACTCTGAAGACGCCTCAGGGGGTTTGACTGTTTCGGGTTGCGGAACTGGGGTATGCAGCATCTGCTGGTAATAATCGTCCAGCAGCATGGTAATGATGGCGGTTTCGTCTTCGTGTTCAGCCAGACTGTGTGCCAGGGGTGCCAGGCGGCGGCTGCGCTCGGTTTGCAGTTTGTCACGCTGGCGCAGGCGGGCTTCGAGCAGGGCAGTCAGCCGCTCAGCCACCAGGGCAGCCACATCTTCATCCGTAGGCAGGGATCGTTCCTGCATCTGGATGTCGTATTGCCGGGCGATCCGATCGAGGGCGGATTTTTCAACACTACTGACGAGCATGATAGCCACCCCTGTGCTCCCGGCGCGCCCGGTGCGACCGGCGCGATGGATATAGTTCTCAACCTCGGAAGGTGGTTCGTACTGGATGACATGCGAAAGCTCGGGAATATCCAAGCCGCGGGCAGCCACATCGGTGGCCACCAGGAAACGCAAACTGCCCTTGCGGACACGGTTAAGGACACGCTCGCGTTCATTCTGTGACAGGTCGGCGCTCAATTCATCGGCATCGTAACCAAAGCGCTTCAGAACCACAGCGATGTAATGAACCCGGGCCTTGGTGTTGCAGAAAATAATGGCAGAAGTGGGGTTTTCGGTTTCGATTATTCGTACCAGACTGCGGTCTTTATCCATACCGGGGGTCACATAATAAACATGCTCGGTATCGGTGACGTGAACATGATCACTGCTGAGTGACAGATATTCCGGGTTATGCATGAACTCGCGGGCGGTGTGCATGACCGAGGCGGGAAAAGTGGCTGAGAACATGCAGGTATGAACGGCCTGTTTAGGAAGATAACGCTGCACCTGCTGCATATCGGGATAAAAACCCATGGAGAGCATGCGATCAGCTTCATCAAATATCAACATGCGCAGGCGGTCGAGATTGAAAGTGCGTTTAAGCAGGTGATCAAGCACCCGGCCGGGTGTACCGATGACAACCTGTGTACCTCCTTTTAAAGCTTCATTCTGTGCAGAGTAACCTACGCCTCCGTAAACAGCCACACTACGCAGGCCGGATGGGTCGAGCAGCAGGTTGGCCTGCTGCCAGACCTGATGAGCCAGTTCACGCGTGGGTACGAGAACGAGCGCCTGCGGATGACTGCTTTTGGGATCCAGGCGTTCGAGCATGGGCAGCAGGTAGGCGCCGGTCTTTCCGCTGCCGGTGCGTGCCTGAATCATCATGTCACGTCCCTTCAAAAGGTAGGGTATGCCGCGCATTTGCACCGGCATAAGCCCGGGCCAATCAGCCCTTTTTACCGCCTCGCGCAAGCTTTTTGGCAGGTCTGCCAGATTCACATCAGGCAAAGGGCTGTTCCCGACTTGTTCAGGGTCATTGGTTGAATTATTCACGGGATTCTCACTTTCTTTCTGATCCTACAAAAGGCCAATCCAGCAGCAATACTTCCAGCAACAGACGGGCATTTACATTTTTATCCAGGCGGTCGATGCCATTTTCGATGTCCATCACCAGGCGGCGAGCCCGGGAGAGATCGATCATTTTACCGAGTGATTCGATTTCCTGCATGCGGTCGATATTGGTAAGGTCAATACTTGATCCGGAGCTGAAAAGCATGACATCCCGCCAGTAGGACCCCCATAGCTCCAGGACCTGGCGAGTTTCCTCTTTATCCCTGGTCAACTTCTCAGCATAGGCAAAGCGCCGGATGCGGTTGGAGGACAGAATCCCATGCAGCTCATCCAGCCAACGAGTGCGCAACTCCAATCCATGAGGATCATCCTTCAGACGCAGGGCATAACCGGGTCTACCGCCAGACAGGTGCGCCAGCAGCCTGGCAGAATCCGGGTCGGTGCCACGCGATTGGATGAAAGTTTGCACCCTTTCCACAGGCAGTGAACGCAGGCGCAGGCCTTCGCAGCGCGAGACAATGGTTGGCAGCAACTGATCGGGGTTATCTGCCATTACTACCAGAACTACATGTGCCGGAGCTTCTTCCAGGGTTTTTAGCAGGGCATTAGCGGCGTTGGGGTTGGCTTCCTGAAAGCGCAGGAAGATGGCCACGCGATACCTGCCCTGGTAGGGTTTGAGTGACAATCCGTGCTGGATGGCCCGGATCTGTTCCACTTTGAGCGTTCCACCCTCGTGCTCGGCCTGCAAGATGGACAGGTCGGGATATTGCATGGCTTCGATTTGTGTGCAGGTACGGCAGGCGCGACAGGCCTCTCCGGGCGCAGGTGGCTGCGGACAATTGAGAGCCTGGGCAAAACGCAGCGCCAGGCTGCGCCTGCCAACACCGGGAGGACCTGTGAAGAGGTAAGCATGTCGAACGGCATCCTCTTGAATATGCCTGCGCAGCATGTTCACGGCCCAATCGTGCCCCAACAGACCCCAGTTCTCTTCGATCATTCTTCTCCTGCACGTAAACGGACATAAGATTCATAGCGTTCGGGATGTATCGAGCCTGCATTCACAGCGTTCCGAACTGCGCAATCCACCTCGTTGGGTTTATGCGTGCAATTGTTGTATTTGCATTGGCTGACCAGCGGGGCGATCTCTGGAAAATATCCATCCAGTTCTTCCGGCTCGGTGTCCCACAGCGCCAGTGACTTCAGCCCGGGGGTATCGCCCACATACCCGCCACCTTGCAGGGGTAACAACTGGCGGAAATTGGTGGTGTGGCGGCCCTTATTCATGGCGCTGCTGATCTCGCGAACGATCAAACCCAAACCAGATTGAACCTCGTTCAGCAAGCTGGATTTGCCCACCCCGCTTGGTCCAGCCAGGGCGGATATTTTTCCGGTCAATTGCATGCGCAAAGCATCCACCCCCAGGTTCTGCCTGGCCGAGGTGTAGATGACCGGATAACCCAGGGCAGGATAATGTCCAAACAGGTTTTCAGCCTCTGCCTGCTCCACCAGGTCAATCTTGTTGGCAACGATGACGGCGGGGATACGCTGCTTTTCGGCGATCACCAGGAAACGGTCGAGCATGCGCATGCGCGGGGAGGGCTGGGCACAGGCAAATACAAACACGACCTGGTCGAGATTTGCCAGAATGACCTGCTGATAGACACCGCGCGGGCGCGGATCCAGGCGGATGAGCGCATGTTGGCGTTCTTCGATCGATTCGATCATGCCCGTTTGATCGGTGGTCAAGCTGATGCTTACCCGGTCACCAATGGCGGCGATGTCCCCCAGATGCCGGCCCTGTTTAAGGCGGCCACGTAACTGGCAGGTGACCAGAGCATCCGCGGTTTGGACAGTAAAAAAACCTGATTGAGCACGTACAATTAAGCCTGTGGTCGTAATAGTTTTCTTTCTCTCAGATTCCATCCGGGAATTGTTGGTGAAGGTGAGTTGGGTCCCGAATTTTTGAAAGGGCTCTTAGGGGACGGGGGTTTCTGTCGGTGGGGGGGTGGGGGTGCGTGTGACTCCGATGGAGGATTCCCACCAGTATACACTCTGCGGTCTCCCGTAGAAGTAGCTTTCCACAATTCGCCGGAAGATTGGAGCGGCATAATAAGAACCCTCGCCTCCATTTTCAACAAATACAATGATGGCTATATCCGGCTTGTCCTCCCGATTGGCCAGGGTGTAACCGCCAAACCAGGCGTGCGGATCGGTGAAACCTGTCTCAGAGGTGCTGGTTTTACCTGCCACCGGAATGTCCAAACCGGAAAACCGGATATATGCGGTACCACGCGGATTCTTGATCACACTGATCATGGCATCCTGAATGACCTGCAAGTTTTCCGGTTTGACCGGCAGACTGCTGATCTTTTCGGGGGTGAATGTCAGGGTTGCGTCCCCGTTAACGTTCTCAACTTTTTCAATAACCTGCGGGCGGAAGAGTGTGCCACCATTGCCCAGAGCAGCCATGAAAGAGGCCACCTGCAGTGGTGTGACCTGCAGATTGCCCTGGCCGATGGCCAGGCTGGTGGCTTCCACGCCGTCACCCGGTACGGGCACAAACCCGGGAGATTCGTCAATCTGCTGGATGCCAGTGGACGCACCCAGGCCAAAACCCGTAGCCATGTCGGACACGGCAGTGGTTAACCCCTGATCAAAGAGTGTCAACCCGATGTGGAAGAACCAGGGGTCACAAGAGCGCATCAATCCTTCCGGCAGGGTCAACATGCCGCTTGGCTTGACCCGGCAGGAGGTGACGGTCGGGTCGGCGGCTTTTTCCTGCTCACAATATCCCCAGGTCCAATCGTGCAGGATGTGAGTGTCACCCAGTTCGGTGAAATCATACTGGCAATCGTAAGTGCTTTCGGGAGTGAAGACTCCGCTTTCCAAACCAGCCGACATGGTGATGATCTTGAAGATCGAACCCAGCGGATAGGTTCCCTGGGCAGCCCGGTTAATAAGGGGTTGATTGTAATCGTTGAACAGATTGTTAATACCTGTGGTGTTATTATAGTTGGCCGGTTCAAACACATTCGGGTCGAAGCCGGGTGTGGAGGCCATGGCCAGCACGCGGCCGGTGTCGCGTTCCAAAACCACGACCGCACCGTTAAAAGCCCCCAGGGCCTGTTGGGCGTTCAGTTGTAAATCCCGATTGATGGTCAGATTGATGGATTGGGCAGGCTGTGCATCGACCTTGGCCAGGTTTGATAGAATGGTTCCATCGGGTGCGACAACATACAGGGAGGCGCCGCTTTTTCCAGCCAGATATGTTTCTCCTGATTTTTCCACACCGGATGTGCCAATTTTTTCTGTTCCGCTGTAACCGAGGCGCCGGTAGGTATCCAGGTTTTCGGGGGAGATGTACTGAGTGTATCCGACCACATGCGGAGCAATGCCACCATCAAAATAATAGCGGGCGGAGTAATCAAACCACCACAGACCCGGATAATTTGAAAGCACGGCAGCACGATTGTTGAAGTTTTCAGCAGTGGTTTCACCAACCGGGATATAAGCTGGATTTTCCGGGTAATTTTCGTATTGAGCCATGATGGTGCCGGCTTTTACGCCGGTGAGCTGTTCCAATTCATAAAATAATATACCGGATTGATCCGGGATGATCTCGGAAGGTACGATGCCCAGGGAAATGGCATCCGCCTGGGTAACAACCGCGTCCCCATTGCTATCATAAATATCACCGCGCGCCGGGATGCGGTAGTCCACCTGAAGCTTGTTGCCGCCCTGGAGTTCAGGCAGGATCAGGCCATCGTCCCATAATACATGCCACTCACCGTTTTCCAGGCTGAGTTTGGCCAGGGGTTCGCGTTGGATATCTCCCAATAAACTAGTGTGATAGGTAATGTGGTAGGCCACTTGGGCAGTGCGCGGGTTGGTCAGCGAGGAGGTGATGTTGTATTCCATGGAAGCTACATTCATGGCATTGAGAGCATTTTTGATGCGGCTGGAAAAATCATCCAGGGGTATGGTGTCACGGCTGGCCTGGGTCAGCATGGGGTACATGGATGCGAAGTCTTCCACCATCCAGGCATCCATAAAGGTCTGCATGGCGTTCTCCACGCTGGGAGCCGCGGTGACACCCACCTGGGGAGGCGGGTTGGTGGTCTGACTGCCACCGTTTTGCGGCGAGCACGCCACCAGCAGAATCACGATCAGGATGATATTTAACCAGGTTGTTTTTTTCATTCAGTACCTTTCGAAACTGCGTTCATGTGGACGGGTTCAACCAAGCGGTTCGTCCATCAAAACAGTCTGCCAGACCGGGCAGTCGTATTCCAAGGCAGACTGGCATTGAGCCGGAATATCCACTTCTACCACAACACCCAATTTTTTAAGGCTGCGCGCCAGGTGGCACAACGGCAGACCCATGACACTGGCAAAGCAGCCGCTGATATTTTCCACAGGCCGAAAGTAGGAATGTTGAATGGCATACGCACCGGCCTTGTCAAGCGGATCTCCGCTATCGATATAAGCGTGCATCTCTTCATCTGAATAAGCGCGCATGGGTACATCCGTGATGCACAGGTCGCTTACCAGGTTGTCTGTCCGGGAACGGCAAACTGCCAGCCCCGTGTAGACCTGGTGGGTATGAGCGCGCAACCCGCGCAACATGGAGGCTGCCTCTGCAGGGTCGGCAGGTTTACCCAGGATGACACCTGCGTCCACCACGGTGGTATCCGCCGCCAGGATGATCCCGGATTCACCGGTCATGCGGGCAACTTCCCTGGCTTTGCCCTGCGCCAGGCGCACGACATAATCGCCCGGGTGTTCAGCAGGCAGCAGGTTTTCATTTATATCCGCAGGTTGAACTTCAAACTTCCAACCGGTCAGTGCCAGCAATTGCTTGCGGCGGGGTGAGTTGGAAGCCAGGATCAATATGGGCGCAGTGCTCATGAATAAGATTCTAACACAGCCTCCAATTTTGCGTATTCCCCCTGTGGAAGAACAGAGAGGCTTTTACCAGGCGGCAGGTATGTCCCCTTTCCCATGGTCAGGGATGTTACGCGAAAACCTGCCAAGCGATCTGATATGAAAAAGTTTCTTTCACAACCAATCTCCCGAAATCGGACAATGTTAAAAAGACCACTCAATCAGCTTCTTCCTCTGGCAGGTTATGACCTGCCGATGTAAAATGAACAGGACAATTATGAAAATAAAGTTGGAGGTTCATCTTGGAAGAGCTTAAACAACGCATATTGAAGGACGGCAGGAATCTTGGCAGGGGTATTCTCAAGGTGGATGGATTCATCAACCACCAGGTCGACCCGGCCTTGATGGACGCCTGTGGGCGTGAGTTTGCGCGCCGGTTCAAGGACGTGGGTGCCACAAAAATACTGACTGCCGAAATATCCGGGATCGCTCCGGCCATTGCCACAGCCCTGCATCTGGGGCTGCCGGTGGTATATGCCCGTAAAAATAAACCGATCACCATGCCGGACCAGGTCTTTCTCACCCTGGCACCCTCCCATACCAAGGGGGTCATGGTCGAGTTGATCATCTCTCCAGAGTATTTGCAGAGCGGAGAGAGAATCCTCATCATCGATGACTTCCTAGCCAGCGGTTCCACCATCCAGGGCCTGGTGCGCCTGGCACAAACTGCCGGTTCCAGCCTGGTGGGCATCGGCGCCCTGATCGAGAAAACCTTTGAAGGCGGGCGTGACTTGCTGCGACCGCTGGGCGTTCCCATCGAATCCCTGGCCTGCATCACCTCGATGGATGGAGATCAGATCATCTTTGGCGGCTGTGATTGAGACCCATGCGGGTCGCAAATATTTGATAAGAAAAGGCAATGGGCATGGATTCAATTGCAGTCCTCGATTTCGGTTCGCAATATGCACAGTTGATCGCCCGGCGGGTGCGTGAAGCCCAGGTTTACTGTGAGCTGTTCCCGTGGGATGCGGAAGCAGCCAAAGTGCTCTCCATTCAACCCAGGGGTTTCATCCTGTCCGGCGGACCGGCCTCGGTTTATACAGCAAATGCGCCGTTCATCCAGGATTTCATCCTGGCCTCCGGGCTGCCGATCCTGGGCATCTGCTACGGCATGCAGGCGCTTACCCAGGCGCTGGGCGGCCGTGTAGACCCTTCGAGTGAACGCGAATTTGGCCCGGCAATAGTCACACCCCTTTCATCCAGTTCCCTGCTGCCCGGGCAGCCTTTCCCAGTGTGGATGTCGCATGGCGACCGCCTGACCCAGCTGGCACCAGGATTTTCCAGCCTGGCCAGCTCCGACAACAGTCCTTATGCTGCCATTGGGGATGCCTCCCAACATTATTACGGTGTGCAATTCCACCCCGAGGTGCGCCATACGCCGGATGGAGCCGAGATCCTGCGCCGATTTGTGGTCGACATCTGCCAGGCCAAACCGGATTGGACGCCGGAATCCATCATCGAAGAAAGCGTAAAACGCATCCGTGCCCAGGTGGGGGGCGAACGCGTCCTGGCGGCTGTCAGCGGCGGGGTGGATTCGTCTGTGGCAACTGCGTTGGTGCACCGGGCAGTCGGTGACCAGTTGGTGGCCGTGTTCGTGAATACCGGCCTGATGCGGCAGGGGGGACCCGGGCAGGTAACCTCCACCCTGCAAAAAATGCTCGGTCCGGAACTGGTGACGGTGGAGGCTGCCGGGGATTTCCTGGGGGCATTGGCTGGTGTGATCGACCCGGAAGAGAAGCGCCGCATTGTTGGAGAGAAATTCATCCGTATTTTTGAGCAGCAAGCCAAGAATCTCGGCCAGCCAAATTTTTTGGTACAGGGTACCATATATCCAGACGTGGTCGAATCCTCAGCGCCTGACCGAAACAAAGCCGACCGGATCAAGACCCATCACAATGTCGGCGGTCTGCCCAAGGATATGCATTTTCAACTGGTGGAACCCCTGCGCTACCTCTTCAAGGATGAGGTGCGGGCAGTGGGTGAAGCGCTCGGTCTACCAGAAGAGATGGTCTGGCGGCAGCCCTTCCCGGGCCCTGGGTTGACGGTGCGCTGCCTGGGCGAAGTCACTCCCGGGCGAGTGGAACGTCTGCAGGCTGCAGACGCCATCCTGACCCAGGAACTTACCGCTGCCGGTTTGATCGGTAAAGGAGCAGAAACATCCCAGGCGTTTGTGGTGCTTCTGCCGGTGCGTTCGGTGGGCGTGATGGGGGATGTACGCACTTACCAGGAAACCGCCGCCATTCGCGCAGTAATTACGGATGATTTCATGACTGCAGATTGGGTGCGCCTGCCGTATGATCTTCTGGGGCGGGTAGCCAACCGAATCGTTAATGAAGTGCATGGGATCAACCGGGTGGTCTATGATATCACGAGCAAACCGCCCGCCACGATCGAGTGGGAATAGTGGGCAGAACTTACTTTCGCAGCTTTCTTCGACTTCTGTGTGTTTTCTTTCTTCTCCTGCCGCAATCTGCACAGGCTCAAGATGCTCCTTCCGGCAGTCTGTATAACCTGAAAACGGCTTCCTTTCCAGTCATCACCGTGTCAGTGGATGTGTATGATGCCGCCGGCAATTTCATCCCTGACCTGACCAGCACAGACTTCACCATTTTGGAAGATGGGCTGGAACTTTCGCTGGATGTGTTGGACAATATTGATCCCGGGATGGAATTTGTAGCTGCCATCAACCCGGGCCGCAGTTTTGGCATCCTGGATAATGAAGCCAAATCACGTTACGATAAAATCGCTGCGGCACTGGGCATTTGGGCTGGAAATTTGCCTGGCACTGGCAACGATGCTTACAGTTTGGTAACTGCAGGGGGACCAAGCGTATTTCATATCAAGGATCCGCAATCCTGGCTGACCAGCCTGGAGGCCTACCAGCCAGACACCAAGAACCTGGTCCCCACGCTGGACATCCTGTCACGGGCAATCGATATTGCCTCCGCTTCCATGCTGCAACCCGGCGCCAGGCAGGCCATCCTGTTTGTCACCCCCATGTCGGATTCGGCTGACTTATCCACCCTGCAAAGCCTGGCTCTGCGAGCCAGCCAGTTAAATGTACACGTGTTTGTGTGGGTGGTGGCCGGAGCGGATTCACCGCTTACACCCGGGTACCTGGCCCTAGAAGACCTGGCCAAACAAACGGGGGGAAAAATGTTCCTGTACTCCGGCAGTGAGGCGCTTCCAAGCCTGGCGGAGTACCTGGCACCCATGCGCAGCAGCTATCAATTAACCTATACCTCAAGCCTGACCAGCTCTGGCAACCATACGCTGGCAGTGCGAGTCACCACCCCTGCCGGGCAGATTGACCTGGCTCCGCTTGAGTTTAAGATGGATATACAGTCTCCCAATCCAATCCTGGTTTCTCCTCCCGACCAAATCTTAAGGGAATATCCGGATGCGGGCAGCTACGATGTTAACAGCCTGGCACCTGCAGAACAGAAACTCGAGTTGATCATTGAGTTCCCGGATGGGCATCCGCGTCAATTGGTGAGTACCAGCCTGGTGGTGGATGGTCAGATAGTGGCCAAGAACACCTCCGAACCTTTCGATCAATTTACCTGGGACTTGAGCGGATATATCACCAGCGGCAGGCATGAAGTGCAGGTGGAAGTTGTGGATATGTTCGGCTTGCAAAAAGCCAGCATTTCCATCCCGATCACGGTTAATGTCACTGAGGCTCCAAGTGGTTTGGTGATATTCCTGGTACGTTATCGGAAGTGGATGGCCATGAGTGCAGCCATCCTGGGAAGCGTTGGCCTGGCCTGGTTGTTGATCAGCTTCAGCAGAAAACGGCGGATCAAAAAACGGACAAGTCGCGCAGAAATTCAATCAGCAGCCATTCCGTCGGAAGAGAAACAATCCATCCTGCGCCGGCGTTCAAAACAGACTCCCGCGTACCTGGAGCCCATCCCTGCAAGTGAGCAAGGAAACCTTCAACTGGCAGCCAGGGAGATCCGTTTTGGGTCGGATCCCACAAAATCTACCTATGTATTGGAAGAGGCCTCAATTGAGCCACTACACGCCATCATTCGCAGGCAGGAGGACACATTTTACATTCTGGACCAGGGCTCAATTGCCGGCACCTGGGTAAATTACGAAATGCTCACCGAAGGGCAGCATCGCCTCAAACACGGGGATATTATCCAATTTGGGCAACTGGCTTATCGATTTTTGCTGAGCAAACCACCTGAACGCACAGGGCCACGAATCATTCCAGAAAAACCCGGGGCGTGATCTGCAGGCAAACTGCCCACCTACACCTCTCAGTCTTCATCCGGGTGAGAGTGGCGGCATGTGTACTTGATGATGAAACCCGTGTAAACCAGCTGCGTACATATAATTGTAGAATGATAAGCCTTAATACACAAAAGGCTTTACCACGTCACCAAGTCACGAAGCTTCATTGTTAAAAAATATTGGTGCCTTCATGGTATGGTGGTGAATGAGGCTTTTTGCAGTAAGGTCATTTGTGCAAAAGGTATATTTAATAGGAGATGAACATGATTGAGAAGAAACACCATACCCACTGGATGTTATGGCCGTTTGTGGCATTGTGGAAACTTGTTACGGGTATTGTGACATTAACCGGGCGCCTGGTGGCTGCCATATTGGGGTTGGTTTTGATGTTCGTGGGCGTTGTTGTCAGCCTGACCATTATTGGAGCCATCGTGGGCATTCCTCTGGTCGTTTTTGGGTTTTTGCTCATCCTGCGCGGCTTGTTTTAGACGAAAGGGATGTGAAATTTATACATATATATAAGGTGTTGAATACCCCAAAATACACCATTGACTATCGCGTATAACTCATTAGAATAGAGTATGAAGTTGGGAACTCTTTTAGGTCTTTAAGCGTCTACTGATCGTTGTCTGCAATAGATCAGGCAAAGGAGAATATTATGCGTACCCAAAGTAAATTTTTTATTCCACTGCTCTTAACCACCATTCTTGTGCTCGCGACTGCCTGTGGTCCATCAGGCACGCCCGATGCGGTTGCGACTTTCAACCCCCTGGTTACGGCCGCAGCCCAGACCATGGAAGCTTTGCTTACCCAAGCCGCCAACCAGCCGGGAACCCAGTCAACAGCCACCCAACCAGGAGCCCAACCTACGGTTACCCAACCAGGAACCCTGCCCACCTCAACTCTGGCACCAACTTCAACAAGTTTTGTATTGCCAGCAGTAACCCCACTCCCAACCTCCATCCCCTCCACTCCGACAGCCATCACACGCTGTGACTGGGTCTCCTTTATCGCAGATGTGAGTGTGCCGGATGGAACCACATACGCACCATCCGCAACCTTTGTAAAGACCTGGCGGTTGAAGAATATTGGCACATGCACCTGGACGCCATCCTACTCGTTGGTGTTCGCAAATGGGGACGTGATGGGCGGTCCGGCTTCGATGGCCCTAACCAGTAATGTGGCGCCCGGTCAGACCATTGATCTGAGTATCACCCTGACTGCTCCAGCTACTGTCAAGGAATACACAGGCAATTGGATGTTGCGGAATGCCTCCGGTACCCTGTTTGGTCTTGGCCCCACTGCTTCAACCGCCTTCTGGGTGAATATCAAGGTCGCCATCCCGGCCGTAACAGCCATAGGTTATGATTTTGTAGCCAATTCCTGCTCAGCCACATGGGTTAGCGGAGCCGGTGCTCTACCATGCCCGGGGACGTCCAGCGATGCAAATGGCTTTGTGATGAAATTGACCTCACCACACCTTGAAAACAACACCACCGGCACGGACGCAGCCCTGTTGACCCATCCTCAAAGTGTCAATGATGGCTATGTCTCAGGCACATACCCGGCCTTTACCGTACAGAGTGGCGATCACTTCCAGGCAAATGTTGGCTGCCAGTACGGTTCCACGGTTTGCTTCTTACGCTTCCGCCTGGATTACCAGGTGGGCTCTGATCCGATCAAGAACCTGGCAACCTGGGACGAAAAATATGATAACCAGTATTACCCGTGGAATGTGGATCTTAGTTCATTGGCGGGCAAGTCGGTCAAATTCATATTGAAAGTCGAGTCGCTTGGCTCACCCACCCAGGATGATGCCCTCTGGTCGGCAGCACGTATCACCCGCACCACCCCGGTCTCCACTACGGGGTCCTGTGTGCTGGTATCACAAACCCCGGTCAACAATACCAAGTTTGTACCCGGTAGTGATTTTGATACCATCTGGACCGTCAAGAACACCAGTACGTTTGACTGGATCAAAACCAGTGTAGACTTTGTCTATGTCAGTGGTACCAAGATGCATAAATATGCGGATGCTGTGGATTTGCCATTGGATGTTGTCAAAAATGGAACTATTGCGCTGACCCTGGATACGCTGGCACCCGCCACGACTGGCACCTACTCTGAAACCTGGGCATTGAAGCAGGGCACCTCCACGATCTGTACCCTGGCTGTGACCATCAAGGTAGCCCCGTAAAGCTTTTCAAAGACCGTAAATAACCAGGGGAGTGGGGTGTGTGCTGTGGACTATAAGCACACACCCCAGGTTTTAATAAATAAGTGTAATGTCCTTTAAAAAGACGATTCGGTTAAGATATAATGTTAGTTGAAGTCTCAAGTGAAAAGGTGGATAGGGTATCCCTTGAAGCGCAACCGCAATCCGCCTGTTTATTACGAGCGTACAAGAAGCCTCAAATTACCGAAGCATTATCCGGTTTTATTGTATCTTGCGTAAATAATTGAACTTCTTGTTGTCAAATTTCTCACAAATTTTAGAATTGTAGTTTCGTTATTTACACAAGTACCAAGTAGAAATGGAGAATGTTATGAACCGACTTATCAAACCCATCTGGATGACCGCAGCCGTGCTCGTTCTGGTCCTGAGCGCCTGTGGCGGTAAATCTACCACACCTGACGCTGCCAGTGTGGATGCTATCTATACCCAGGCTGCTTCAACAGTTGGTGCAAAACTAACCCAGACTGCAAGCGTTTTTACCAAAACACCGGTTGCATCGCCTACTTCCATCGAACTTTCTACTCTTTCTGCCACGCAGACGCCTCTGATCACCAATACACCTGAATTTACCAGCACTCCACTCAATATTAACACGCAAGTGCAACCCACCCAGGGTTCGTGTGACAACATGTCGTATGTCTCCGATGTCTCTATTCCGGATGGTTCACAGGTGGCACCCGGGTCAAAATTTGTTAAGACATGGCGCATCCGCAATAATGGGCAGTGTACCTGGAGTACGAGCTACCGTCTTATTTATGGCTGGTCTTCAGATAGCTGGAAAGAGATAAAACAATTACCCCCTGCCGGTGTTAACCTTACCAAGGCGGTAGCTCCTGGTGAGGAATATGAGATCACGGTCACACTGGTTGCACCAGTCACCAGCGGCATCTACCAGGCTTCCTTCCGGCTACAAAATGACAAAGGTTTCAATTTTGGAACCATTCTGTACCTATTATTCCAGGTTAATGGAACGCCAACACCGTAACTGTGTGTCAATCGCTCACCCAATTTATTAAAACCGAATCCCGGCGCCTAGGCTTCAGCCTGACAGGTGTTACCACACCTGATCCACCGCCCCATCTGTCAACCTTTGAAAACTGGTTGGCGCTGGGGCGGCATGCTGATATGGACTACCTGGCAACTGAACGCTCGCTTCAGCGCCGGGCGGATGCGCGTTGCATCCTGCCCGGGTGCCGTTCGATCCTGGCGCTGGGTATCCGTTATCCCAATCCAGCCTTGGTAACACCCGCAGCAGAGCACAACTCAACCGGGCGGATTGCTGCGTATGCCTGGGGTCTGGATTACCACGTGGTGCTACCCGAAAAAATGGAAGCACTGGTTCATTCCATTCAAACCCATATCGGATACGCCTTTCCCTATCTATGCTATACAGATAGTGGCCCCATTTTGGAGCGTGACCTGGCACAACAAGCTGGCCTGGGGTGGATTGGCAAGAACACCTGTCTCATCCATCCGCGCCTGGGGTCATATATCCTGCTGGCAGAGATCCTGTTGGGTATTGAGCTTGAGGTGGATACTCCCTTTGAAGCTGACCGCTGTGGCACCTGTACCCGCTGTATCCAGGCCTGCCCAACTGGCTGCATCCTGCCCGGGCGCACCCTGGATGCCAGTCGCTGCATCTCTTATGTGAGCATTGAAATGAAGACATCCATCCCTTTGGAATTCCGCCCGGTCATGGGAAACTGGGTATTTGGCTGCGATATCTGCCAGATGGTGTGCCCCTGGAATCGCTTTACATCCCCGGATGAAGATGCTTTTTTTTCTCCAAACCGGGTTGCTGCTGCCCCTGTACTGATGGAAGAATTAGCCCTGGATGCGCAGGCTTTTAACCAGAAATATAAGAATACCGCACTTATGCGTGCCCGGCGCAACCGCTACCTGCGAAATGTGATCGTGGCGCTGGCTAACAGCGGATATTCCGAGGAAAAATTCCGTTCATTGAAGCTGATGATGAACGACCCCAACCCCCTTATAAAGGAGCATGCCAGCTGGGCTATGGCACAATGGACATAAAAAAATTACTGCTGGCAACCAACAATTCCGGCAAGGTGGATGAAATGCGCGCCATCCTAGTTCACTTGAATCTTCTTCTCTTGACCCCGGCGGACCTCGGACTTGACCTGCAAGTACGTGAGGACGGTGAAACCTACGCAGAAAACGCCTCCTTGAAAGCCATTGCCTTTGCAGAAGCCAGCGGTTTGACATCGCTGGCAGATGATTCCGGGCTGGAAGTGGATGTGCTGGGCGGCCAACCGGGGCTCCACTCGCATCGTTTTGCCCCCTGGCCGGAGGCCACAGACTCCGACCGGCGCATTTACCTGTTAAAAAAACTGCAAGACAAAGTGCGCCCCTGGCTGGCTCATTTCCATGCCAGCGTGGCACTGGTACAACCGGGTGGTACGGTGCGGGTTGCCAATGGAGAATGCGCAGGGGAGATCATCCCGGAGGAGCGCGGCACGAACGGATTTGGATACGATCCGATCTTTTTCTTCCCTTCCCTTGGGCACACCATGGCAGAACTGAGCATGCAAGAGAAAAATCGCCTCAGTCACCGGGCGAGTGCCTTGCGGAATGCTGAAGGGATCATTTCTGAATTATTGGGAATCTGACCAATCTAAAACGACGTGCAGTTTTGAGAAGGCATATCTATTGAAATAATCATACCCCTGGTATGTAATTGATACTCTTGATAAAAATATTCAAGATGCCAGCCACCCGACGCGGTTGTTCAAGCATGACCATGTGCCCTGCAGTGTCGATGGTTTGCAATGCAGCGCCTGGAATTTGAACTGCCAGGGCTTCGGAAAAGCGCAGGGGTGTCATCCTGTCTTCGGTACCGCATACAATCAGGGTGGCTATATTGATCTCCGGCAAACGCTGGATGACATCAAAATTATTACATGCCTCCAGGTCGCCAACCAAAACTGCCGGTCGGGTTTCCCCCAGCATACGGGCTGCCAATAGTTTAAGAGACTCATCCGCCTGTGGTCCATAACTCCAATCAACAATGGCCTGGATGGCTGCAGGGGTAGTGGTAGGGTGAGCCAATCCATTTAAAATAGCTTGAGCCACACGCAGGCGGGCGTTCGAAGCGATCAGACCGAGCCCGACCACACGCTCGGGATGATCCAGAGCAAGGTTCAGGGCAATACCGCCACCCATGGAATGTCCGATAATCACTGCTTTATATAAACCCAGCGCATCCATGAAATCCAATATACTTTGGGTGTAATCCGGGATGGAATGTTTACCCAATCCGGTTGATTTTCCATGTCCAGGCAGGTCAACTGCCAGCATGCGCTGCCCATGCAAACGGCGGATCTCTGCAGGCCAGGATAGGCGCGTTCCTCCGGCGCCATGGATCAGGATGACCGGTGGGGAATTATGTTCATCAGGGTTGTGGGCAAAGTAATAGAGTCCAACCGCAACAGGCATATCATTGATCCATATTAAGAGGGGATATTATCGATTGCCGACAGCGCGATGCATGCGATCGGCAGCTTCTTCGCTCAAAGGAAAAAAGACTTGAATTTTAGTCCCTTTGCCTGGCGCTGAAAGAATATTGAGAAACCCGTTGACAAGCTCGGCCCGTTCCCGTAGATTGACCAAACCCAGGCTGCCGCGTTCGTCATAAGCGCGGTTAATCTCGGCGACATCGAATCCGACTCCATCGTCCTGGATTTCGAGCAAGGCTATTTCCCTTTCCACAGAATGCAAGCGCACCCAGATGTGAGTTGCCTGGGCATGTTTGCGAGAGTTGTTAACCGCTTCTTCCACCAGGAAGAAAATAACACCCTGCTTGCCCATTTCAATCTCTTCCAGTAATTTTTCATCCAAATTGATGATGACTTCCTGAGAGAATGTTTCCTTCATTTTATCAGAGCTGGCTTGCAAAGCGGCTACCAATCCCTGTGACTCGAGCATCAGGGGGCGCAGGGTAAAGAGCATGTGACGGATCTCCTTCATCGTGCGGCGTGCCAGGTCCTCAATTTTTACCAGTTCAGCAGCGGTCATTTTGACATCCTTATCCAACATGAGCCTTGCCAAATTTACCCGCATGGCTATGGCAGATACGGATTGGGTGGGACCATCGTGCAGGTCGCGAGCCAATTTTTTACGGGCTTCTTCATGAATTTCAATCATGCGATCGCGCTCGTCGGCGATGTTCTGGTAAAGGCGCGCATTTTGTATGGCGATAACAGCCTGCCGGCTGAGGATATCCAGGATATTGATGCGTTCCTGGGTGAAATAGCCTTCGGCAGGGTGTCCGAAGAGAAGGAGTCCATAAACACTGAAACCGCTGCGCAATGGAAAACAGTAAACCTGGTAACAGCCATGCAGGGTCACCATTTGGCTGAGTTCCGGGTCTTCAGCAATGTTATCGATCAAAATCGGCTCTCCACCCTCGACAGCCTTTACCAGGGCGCCTGTCTGGCAGGGCAACACAATACGGATATCTGATGATGACAACCGGCGGGCTGACGCCACCTCCAACTTTCCATTTTTTGAAAACAGCATTACTGCGCTGATGATTTGGTTGTCGGGCGTTGAATCAGGGTCTGAACTTAAGGCGGTCATGCTTATATCCAGAACTGAGTCTAGAACCACCTGATAGTTCAGGGTTGCCACAAGGGTGGAAGTCAGGTTGTATATGGCTCGCAGACGTTCATTCTCGACACGGCGCTGTTTTTGCTGGGTATCCTGAATCTTCAGGCGCAATTGGCGCAGAGACTGAATGGCACCCTTCCCCAATAATCCAAATACAAGGCTCACCACCATGGTGGTAATTACAGCATAAACGGAGACAGGTAAGGCATATCGGAGAGGATATTGCATAACTGTGAAAACCACCTGCAATACAGCAATTAATATGCCAACCAAGAGAGCTCCAACCAGTTCAAAGTATATGGCTCCCGACAAAATAGGAATGATGCCCACCCAGAAAGCAGGCCCGCTTAATCCTCCCTGCATCCAGAAAAAGACAGCGGCCGCGGTCAGGTCGATCACCAAGCTGATCTGACGGTGAAAATTCAAACGGCGGTTAATACCAGCAATGAAGGTCAGTACCAGGTTCCAGACTGTCAATCCCACCAGGAACAGGTTGCGCGGCAACATCAACTGATCTCCCTGGGCAAGTGATACTGTCAATCCAAGGATAGCCAGCCATCGTAAAGATATGACAAACCAATCTGAAACATAAGGAGAATCATAGGTGTGCATGATCTAATAATATCGCAATTTGTTTTTTTTGCCCGGATTTGTAACCTACCAAAATAGTAGGGTGTAGGGGTATGATAGCGAACGTAGCTCACTTTTGCAGCTCCACCTTTCCCCGAATTATTGAGAAGATGCCCGTATTTTTTGGACCGTTTTAGATACCAGACTCGCTATTCCCAATATCTTGGGCAGGCTTGCAAAACCTGGGTCAGATCGACCGGGGAAGAGGAGCCAAACAGCCACGCTTTCACATGTCAGGAACCCTGTCTCATTTTATAGTGCAACCGTCTTCTCCAGAGAGGGGCTATCATTTTTCGAAGCAGGTACTTGGCTGACAGGATGGAAAACCAGCTGCCTCCATTGCGATAGTGGACGCGCAACATTTCGGGCCAACAGCGTTCGTCTGCAACCACTGTTTTTCCCTGCGAGTGCAGGCGGAAATTTGCCCATAATTGCCGGGTGTACAGGAGGGGTGCGGTCGAAGCGATGCGTACCCAGAGATCATAATCCATTGCAAAGAAAAAGGATGCGTCCAGCGGTCCCACCTGCTTCCAGATGTCCGCCCGGAAGAAGGCCGCCTGCTGCGGGATGTGAACATAGCCTCTGCGCAAGCGCTTGTAATCTGTTTGTGCAGCCGGGAAGGTCCCAAGTATGTTTCCGTTTTCATCAATGAAATTTGTGTCCCCGTATACCAAGCCGTTTTCTGGATGTGCCTGCATGATCTCCAGGGCAGCAGCAATTGCACCGGGAGTGTAGGTGTCATCAGAATTCAACCAGGCCAGCACATCGCCATGTGCATGGGCAAAACCCTTGTTGATGGCATCCGTTTGCCCCTGGTCTTTTTCGGAAACCCACCAGGCCAGGCGGTGTGAATATTTCTTGATGATCTCCAGGCTGCCATCAGTGGAGCCACCGTCCACAATGATATATTCCAGGTGCGAATAATCCTGCTCCAGAACGGACTGGATGGTGGTTTCGAGATAGCGGGCTTGATTAAAAGAAGGGGTGATTATTGATACCAGCATGGTTTATCCGGGGGTGGCGTATGAAGATGATTTTATTCCATCTTCGGTGACAAGAAACTGGACCGAGATATCGTATTCCAGGTGAGGCAGGTTTTTTTGCAGGAGAGCTTGATAGGTAACACCGATACTGATGCAGGTGCGCTGCTCTGAAAGAAAACGATCGTAGAATCCACCTCCATATCCCAGCCTCCAGCCATGCAGATCATAGGACAGGCCGGGAGTCAGAACAAGTTTCACCTGGTCGGCGGGGATGACCGGTAGTGAGGGGTCCGGCTCGAGCATGCCGAATTGATGGCGCACCAACCGACCGGGATCATAAGGGTGAAAGAGCATGCGGCTTTGCGGCAGAGTGCGCGGCACCAGCCAGGTTTTTTGCGGATATTTCTCCACAAGTGATAGCAGGTCCACCTCGCCACGCATGGAAAGGTATGTCAGGATAACCGTGGCCTCCTGGAATACAGGCCAGACTTCGATGTGGCGGCAGATCATCCGGCTGGCATCCTGTTGGTAGCCCTCCCCCAAGGAGTTTCGGATTTCCCGGCAGCTTTTCCGTAATTGTTTTTTTAGTTCGGGAATATTGTCAGGCATGTATCCAATTATACTTCCCCCCGCATTGCATATCAGGGAGCACCATCGGCATAATAAGGCAGGCTTATCAAACGCCAGATATCCATGCCGCCAAATCCGGTCAATCCCAAATCCCGGTTGGCAGGGTCTGGCCAAGTATAGAAGATACCATTCCCGGGGACAGTTGGGTCGTACAACAGGTATTCGAGCACCACGAAACCAGCTTCGGTATAGTTATTGGTGACCGTGTAAGCCCGTCCATCTGAATCTATACGGGTTACAACCAGAACATGTGAATAATCTCCTTGAATGCCGGAATAGATATATACCAGATCACCCGCCTTGAGCGGGAACTGGCTGTAATCGATCTGATCGATGGGCTGGTCGCTGTGCAGCCATTCGAAATGATCGACCGGGAAAGTGCTCTGCAACAATTGGACATCTTCTTCCGGGTTAAGCAGCCAGAAATCATGCAGGTCGGTTGTCTGGCTGACAATACCTGCATCCTTCAAAATGGAAATTGCCAGCGGCCCGCACATGTTGGATGGATAACCACCCAACGGCGCATACCCCAGGCTGCCTGCCACCTGCCAGGTTTCAGCATCTGTTTGAGCAAGGTAATTTAACGAAGCCTCGTAAAGCCGCTGGAGTTGCGAAGCCGCCAGGTCCGGCGTGGGTAAGGCAGTTTGAGTTGGTGCGGGACTGGGTTTTGCTGGAACAGGACTTGGTGGCAGGGTTGCGGTCGCACTTACGGATACAGTAGCAAAAATCTGTCCTCCCGGAAGGACATCGGGACGATGTGCTGGCTGGCAGCCTGCCAGGAAAAGGATGATTGCCAGCAAGACCACACTTAATAATAGGGATACATGCTTCATTTACTGAATAATAGAACAGGACGATATACTGTTGGTGTAAATCAAACTACCCCATGCGCAATTTAAAATCCTGGATGGCCGGGATGGGTGTGGGATCCTCCCCATAGGCCATGGCCAGGTAATAAGCCAGATAATCGCCAAAGTGGAGCGCGCTCCATTGCTGGGCCAACGGGGTATCCCCCGGGGCAGTGTAATCGTTGGTGTTCAAGCCCTCAAGCATGAAAGCTTGCTGGGTCAATTGCGAGCGGAGTTGATTGCGTGGGTAGTCTGACCCGGCCCGCAGGAAGACAGTGGTAATGCGGCTGAGGGCGCCTTCCGGATTGGTCAGACCAGCCAGCGTGTTGTGGTCAGCCTCCGGCAAGCTGTCAAAACCTGCGCCAGCCTTGGCCAGCTCGTTAAATTGACCTTTCCAGCGCCGGGCCACCGGAGCCAGCAGGCCCGACCCCAGCACATTCACCCAGCGTCCCAGCAACTGCCCGGCCAGGCGTTTGGCTGGATTCTGACTGGCCGGGATGTGTGGAACCAGGAATTTCTGCTGTGCCCGCATATCTACCAGCGCTGCGGCAAGATCAGCCGATGGGTCAGATGCCAGCCCCAAGCGGGCAAAGATCGCCAGCAACATGCCAAATGAGAAACCAACTGCCGAACGCGGCTGGCCTTTATGTTCAAACAACCAGGCTGGCGCACCGATCTCTGCAGCCCGGGCGGCCAATTTCCCGCCGGTGGTGATCGCCATCAACTTGCAGAGGTTGTGGATGCCGGTTTCATAGGCGTCCAGGGTCTCTTCGGTATTTCCTGAATGGGATGATGCGATCAACAGGGTTTCAGGACCATAAGCCCAGGCTGGCAATCCATAATCCCGTTGGATACAGATTGGCACCTTGCAGGTAGGCAGCAGGTAAGTTGCAATTAGATCGGCTGCGATGGCTGAGCCACCCATTCCAGCTATCACCACACGCTGGATGCCCTGCCATATGGGTAACGGTAGACGTTCACCCAATTGCCAGGCGAATCCCAGTTGATCAGGCAGGCTTTCGATCTCAATCAGCATATTTTGTGGATCAAGTTGTTGGAAGGTTAAGGGATCATCAAGTTGCATGGACATTATTATATTCCAAATTAAAAAGCAGGGCGGGATCGATCCCGCCAATGCTGCCTATTAACAAGATGGAGTTATACCCCCCATGTTTTATTCTTCCAGGGGGCGTTTGAACAGGTAATTGCGAAAATAAGCCGGGGATGGCGACTCAACCGTCACCAGTTCCCAACCTTCCTTGCCAAGTTTGGTCAACAGAGTATTTACCGGCAAAGTGGTTTTGGGCGCGGCGGGGAAACGTCCTTCCGGCCTGGGTGCGCTCAGGTAAACAACCCAACCATACAGCAGTTTTTGATCATCAAAGATCAACCTGGCATATTCCCATTTTTGCATATTTCAACCTTTCCCAATACTACTTTCTTAAGAAAAAGCATGGCAAAGATTAATTCTAAGTTGAATACATGTATCTACTCACGTCCATAATTGCGATTAATTCCACAGTGGCAGAACGCTGCTGTTCAATGCAAAAAAGCTCTATCTTCTGTCTTTGCGAGGAGCATCCTCCCAGCGACGTGGCAATCCCCTTGCCGGAGAGGAGACTGCCACGCTGCGCTCGCAGTGACAAAATCTGATATGGTGAGTAGATACGAATACATTATAGAACAAATATTTATATGAAGCAACTTTTATTCAACTCAATAGGTATATTACTTAGATTGAAAGAAGGATGCGCCACCAGCTCAACTGTTATTTTCCCCCAAAATAAAAATTATTCCCCGCCTTTTTGACGACCTTCCCCTGCCAGGGATGCTGTGCGATCGAAGGGCAGGATCAAGGGGACTTGTAGGAATGGGTGCGAAACGACCTGTACGGGCAGGTGATATGCCTGCGAGATCCGCTCCGGGGTGAGCACCTGTATGGGGGTGCCGATGGCTTCCAGCCGGCCTTGCACCAGCAACGCAACCGAATCGGCGTAGCGAGCTGCCAGATTCAGATCATGCAGAGCGATCATCACCGCCAGGTTGTCTTCGTGCGCCAGTTGACAGACAGTTTGCATGAGTGCCACCTGATATTGCATATCCAGGTGGGCGGTGGGTTCATCCAGAAGTAATATGGGGGTGGACTGTGCCAGGGCACGTGCCAGCAGGATGCGCTGCTGCTCTCCCCCGGAAAGCTCGCCCACACGGCGATCGGCAAAATCGAGAGCATCCACGCGCTGCAAGGCGCGCCGCACAATGATGTCATCTTTTGCGGATGTCTGGCCGAGAAAATTCAAGTAGGGGGTGCGACCCATCAAGACAGTTTCCCAAACGGTAAAAGCTGGTGGCAGGGCAACCGCCTGGGGTACCACGGCTATGCAGCGGGCACGCTGCATGGGGGGAAGAGAAGTTAATTCATCTCCATTGGTGCGGATCTTTCCACTTTGCAGGGGAAGAATGCCGCTGGCAGCCCGGATCAAGGTGGACTTACCCGCTCCGTTCGGACCGATCAGTGCCATGACCTGGCCACGTGGCACTTCCAACGAAATATCCTGCAGGGCCAACCTGGCGCCGTAGGAAACGGTTAAACCTTCCACCCTCAACGCTTTGAATCCCATGAAACCTACCAATACCCCTGATTTTTAGCCCTGCGCAGAACCCACAGGAAGAAAGGTGCTCCTGCCAGCGCAGTGACAATGCCAACCGGCAGTTCCTGAGGCCTCATAACGATGCGCGCAAGGATGTCGGCCAGTATGAGGAAGCTGCCACCTGCCAGCATGCTGAGAGGCAGCAGCCGGCGGTAATCCGCCCCCCACCACAGGCGCATGACATGCGGAACGATCAAACCGATGAAACCAATGATGCCTGAAAACGAGACCGCGGCCGCAGTAGCCAGAGAAGCCGCCACCAACACTAGTGTTTTGGTGCGCATCACTGGCAAGCCCAACTGCTGTGCCTGGTCATCCCCAAATTGCAAAAGATTGAGGGCATGCCCATTAAACAGAAGGAAACCCAGCCCAATGACCAGGTAGGGGAGAATTGCCAGTACAGTCAGCCAACTGCTCTGGCTGCTGCCTCCCATCAGCCAATTCAATGCCCGGCGAACTTCGCCTTCGGAACTGATGATCAGATAGGATGTCAGGGCTGTGGCAAAAGCGCTGAAAGCCACACCCGCCAGGATCAGGTTGGTGGTTGGTACCGAACGCCCAACACGTGCCAGTGTATAAACCAACAGGACGGTAAGCATGGCAAACAGGAAGGCGCTCAGAGGAACGGCCATCATGCCCCAAAAAGTGTAAGGCCAGCGAATGCTCATGGCCAGCACTGCCCCCAACCCGCCTCCCGATGCCACTCCGATCAGGTAGGGGTCAGCCAGAGGGTTACGGAACAGCCCCTGGTAAGCCGTTCCACTACCACCCAGGGCCGCACCTGTCAGCAGTACCAATACAGTGCGCGGCAGGCGAATATCGGTAATAATGAACGCAAAAGTTTCCAACCCGGCTGGCATCAGACTGTGTGTCAACCAACTGCGCAAAACCTGCCACAGGTTTTCGGGAGCGATGAAAACCGAGCCAATTGCCAGGCTGAGGACCATCGCTGCAATCAGCAATCCCAGGTTGGTTAAATAAGGCAGGAAACGACGCGACATTTAACTCACACTTTTTGAAATGACATCCATCCGGAAAATCCAGGTTGTAAAAATAACGTCCCGAAGGTTGACATTATTCAAGTCTTCTTTCAAAGTGAACCTTCGGGACGTTGAGCATTATTTAAATGCCTCCGGATGGATCAGACGTGCCAGGGCTTCCAACCCATCCACCAGGCGTGGACCCGGCCTGGAGACCAGGTTGTCATCAAAGGGGAAAATTTGTTGATCTTTGACTGCTGTGAGAGCACTCCAACCCGGGCGGGCAGTCACGGTTTCGGGGGCTTCACCGTAGGCCGAGTCACCAAGAATGATGATGGACGGATCTGCCACCAGCAACTGCTCCAGGCTGATCTGTGCCCAGGCGCTGTCCATACTGGCACCGAAGTTCGTGCCCCCGGCGCGGGCGATCAATAGGTCCACAAAGGTGCCGGGGCCGGCAGTGTAAGGTGTGGCATCCAACTCGTAATATACAATGGGTTTTTCGGTAACTCCAGCCAGTTTGGCGTCGACAACCTTTGCCCTGTCATCCAGGTTGGCGATCACATCGGTTGCCCCGCTTTCATTACCCGTCATACTGCCGAGAATCTGAATGTTGGTATAAAGTTCGTCCAGAGTAGTCGGGTTGGACAGGAAGTAAACTGTCAGACCAAGGCTTTCCAAGTTGGCCACCAATTCAGGCGGATTTATGCCGCCAGCCACAACCAGGTCGGGCTGCAGGCTGACAATGGCCTCGGTGTTGTATTCACCAAATGAGCCGCCAATGTCGGCTGCATCCAGGGCTTCGGCAGGATAATCGGAGAACATATCACGTCCCACCACCTGCGCGCCTGCGCCAACTGCGAACAGGATCTCAGTGGTGGCTGGGGTCAATGAAACAATGCGTAGAGCCGGACCCGGTAATTCAACCGTACGTCCCAGGCCGTCTGTCAGGGTGATCGGTCCGGCCGGGGCTTCGGTCAGGGTAGGCTCAAGGGTGGCTGCCTGTGTGGCCGGTGCTTCAGTGGCAACAGGGGCGGATGTCGGGCTGGCGCTGGGAGCACAAGCCGCCAGCAGCAAGGTCAGACCAACCAGTGCAATCATCAATTTTCGAAACATTTTCTTCTCCAATATGCATTATTAGGTATCTTCTCAAGAAGCAGGGAGGGGATGCCCCCGGTTTATTGAGGTCGTAAGGTTGAAGTTATAAATCAAAATCCCCTGTTCAAAGAACAGGGGAGGGGGGAGAGGCATTCCAACAGGGCCGTTCCCACCTCCTTTCCACGAGAGAGTGGCAAACCTGGCAGGGCGGGCGTCCTGACTTGCTCTTACGAGCTTACAGTTGCGGGACAGTATCGGACTTTACCGAATTCGCCTTTGAGCCTTCCCATCCGGGGGAAGAGGCACCTTGCACAGATATTTAATTGTGATTTCATTGTATGGTAGTTGCTCGATTTAGTCAATAGAGTTGACAATGGAGATGCAAAAATTTAACAAAACGTCCCACCGATTTCCTTAATTCAAATCTTTTTCAGAGAAAACCTGCAGGACGTTTTGCAATTCATTTGCATAAAACATCTTGTTGAGAACTACAAGCATGCTATCTTCAGGCAGATAATTCCTCATCCAGCTTTGTTGTCGGAGCAATCAAGAAGATCAAATTATCCCAAATGATATGGCTCACGATCAGAGCGCCGAGCGGCAGGCCCATGCCATACAGCCCTCCCCAGAACGCACCCGCTACTGTGGCCGCGCCTACCAATGTAAAGTTACCGCTGGCAATGTGCACGCCGCCATAAGCAGCAATGCCCATCAGTGAGCCCCAGAAACGTCCAAAATGTGTCATTAGCCCATCCTGCAGAAAGCCGCGCCAGAAAAATTCCTCAGCGGGGCCAATGACCAACCCCAGGCGCAGCATCAGTTCCCGGCGCGGACGGATGCATTTAAGCTTATAGATCTGCTCGATCTGTTTCCCGCCATTCGGCAGGATGAGGCGCGAGATGCGGTCTCCAAGATGGAAAATGCCATAAAGCCCGGCAGCAGACCCAATTCCAAGCAAAATGTCTTTCAGCGTGATGCAGGTCTTGCGCAAACTGGGCTGGGTCAACAGTGCCAGAGTGCCAAGCGACAAACCAGTACCTGTCATGCGATCCCAGAATTTTTTACTTGGGCCGCGGAATGTCAGCATAAATAATCCAGCCGCCAGTGCAGCACCAAAACCAAGCATGGGAAGTGATTTTTTCACACTTTGCCTCCCAATGCCAGGCCGATCACCAATAAGATCCCAAAGGCTGCGTGGAGCTGGGCGGTCTCAAGGTCAATTTTGGCAATAGCGCGCTGCTGACCGTTTATGCCCAGTTCAGACGAGCGGATTGAGCGAACCAAGAAAGGCAATGACAGCAATGCCAGCAAGCTGGTTTCGGGGAGAGCATGCAAGAGCACTGCCACCACCACTGCCAGGTATGCGCCTGTCACCAGGGAGATGTAGGCAATATGCGCCCACTTGCGCCCAAGCAGGGCGGATAGTGTGCCGACGCCATAGCGGGCATCGTCGCTGATATCACGCCATTCGTTGCCATGCAAGATGGCTGTGACAAGCAGGCCGATGGGCAGGCTGACAATCAACGACGACCAGCTCAACTCACCCGTGATGACGTAGTATGCGCCCATCACCATGAGTGGTCCCATTAAAACGAACACCATCGGCAGTCCCAGGGCCTTGTACTTGTACTGGAACGGCGGTGCGGTGTAACCATAGCCCAGCACCAGCCCGATCAGTCCCAGTAAAGCGACCGGCCAGCCCCGCAATGCGATCAACCCGATGCCTAGCAGGATAGCCAACAGGAACGTCCCTCCCGTCAGCTCGAAAGCTTCTCTTTCGGTCAAACGTCCTTTGAGCAAGGCCATACTGGCGCGCGGCGAAGTGATCGAATCCACACCGTTACGCACATCATAAACTTCATTGATCACATTTGTGCCAACATGCAGCAATACTGAAGCCGCCAGTGCTAGCAAAAAAGTTGTCAGGTTAAATTTGGATAGTGCTAAAGCCATCGCTCCAGCCGCCAGAACAGGTATTGAGGAGGCTGTAAAGGAAAATGGTCGTGCAATCTCCACCACGGCACTGAACTTGCGCCAGAAGCGAGCGGCGAAACCCAGATGATGCTCTGTTTGCAGGCCTCTGGACCCGGATATGGTTACCCTCTCAAAGACGGAAGACAGCTCTTTGGTGGCGTGAGATCCGTACAATACGGCAGCTTCGAGCGCCAGTTGGATCTGCTCATCTTCCTGGACAACAGGCTGAATGATGGGTGTGTCCATACCGGCCGAGTTAAAACGTGCCGCGCCTTCAGCCACTTCTTCAGGTGTCCCGCAAAGCATGAAAGCATCCAGCATATCGTCTGGAATCAGTTCGGCGGCTTTATGAAAATCTTCTGCACGCCAGGCAACCATAATTCGGTCACGTAATTCAGGTTCAAAACCGGCCTGTTTCAGGGAGAAATTCGACAACACGCTCATCATGTAGATAACGAATGGTTCGCGCTTGGCGCGGTTGAGCGCCTCACGGCGGGATTTGTCCACATGGGTGAGCAGGTAACCTGCCACATCCACGGCGCGCTCATCGCGGCCTGCCTCAAGAGATGCCTTGCGCAGTTTTCCGATCAGCCGCGTCATGTTCGGGATGGACTCAGCCGGACGTGCCAGGTAGCCATCCGCTTTTAGGCCGGCCAGCTGCAGGAAAGGAGTGCGGTAAGCGGCAATGTAGATAGGAACACGGTGTACCGGCGGAAACATGGGTTGGATAGGTGGCAAGTTTGGGGTTGCTGAAGGGATGCGTTGACCGGCCCACAGGAGGCGTAGCATGTCGATGGCCTTGCTGACGCTTTCAACGCCTGCATTTGGAGTATACGGGATGCCCAATTGTGCCAACCGCAAAGGAATGGATGTTCCCAGCCCAAGAATGATACGCCCAGGCGCCATTTCGTCCAATGCGGAAACGGTCATCGAGATCAGTGCAGGCGCGCGCGTAAATGTACTCAAAGCGCCCATCGCAATACGAATATCGGGTACCTGTGCGGCAATTGCTGATGCGTAACTGACAGCATCCCGTTCATAAAGGCTGTCGTGGATCCAAACCGAATGCATCCCGCAACGGCGGGCATCTTCCGCCCAGGCAACTACGTCTGAGACTTTGCCGCGCGCGGCAAATCCTATTCCAACAGGACGAGCAAGTTCTGACATTTTTATCTCCAAATTTTTAAATAATTGTATAATTATACGACAACTATCGTCCGAATTACGACATCTATTTATAGAAATACAAAACGTCCCGGTGTACTTCCGGGAGAAGGAAATTTGGAAATGTAACAATCAACAAAAAAGGGCTAACCTGGAATTTTCGGTCAGCCCTTTTTTGAATATTTCACGTCAACCATCACACTGGTATAGTTTTAGTCAATTCAAGCTCATGGGCGTGCTCTTCTTCAATCTCCTCAGTGTGATCCACCACCTTCAAGTAGCGTACCCCCAAAGAGACGGCCAGAAATCCATAAGCGACCACGCCGAAACCAGCCAGGAACTCGATCAGCGATGGAACGTACTTGGTGTAGGTGATGACCGGCTGGCCAGGCAGGTAAGAAAGCACAACCAGGAAGCCGGACAGGTTGGTATCCCAGCGATAAGCCACAACACCGCCCACCACCAGCGCCAGGGCCAGCATGCGCCACACGGGGAGGCTGCGTGTGCGGTTGTTTAGCAGCAGTATCATTGGGATGACGATCCCCAGCAGCATCTCACCTACCCAGAAGTTGAAAGACAGCGGTCCACTGGTCAACAAGCGCAGACCTTCAGTTCGGCCGGGTTCATATGTGTAGGTCATGGACAGAGCATCCCAGAAGCGGAAGTACAGGTAACCAACCAGCATCCAACCGATAAAGTAGGCAACACGCTCGAGCAGAGTGTCATCCACCTTGATCTTTTTGGAAAGGCGGGCCGAAAGCATGGAGACAAATATTGTCACAGACATGCCTGCCGCCACTGCTGAGTAGATGAACAGCACCGAGATATCCGGTCGGTACCAGAGTGGACGGGCCTTGAGCACACCATACATCGCTCCCAGCGAGGATTGGTGCAGCATGGAAAGACCGAGCCCCACCACTGCCAGATAAGGTGCGTAGTGATGTGTGCCATTCATGATTTTAGCCAATTTGGGGAAGCGTTTCTTCAGCCATTCCATCTTAGCAAAGATCGGCATGGTCTCGAACACGAGGACGGTCAAGTACAGGGTGACGCACATGGTCACTTCCCACAACAGCGAATGTTTGTTCCAGTAGACTATTGCATGCCAGAAACGATCCGGGCGTCCGATATCCATCAACAGGGTCAGCAGTGCCATGCTGTAGCCGATCAGTCCAATAAAGGTGGCTGTGCGTGCTACCGGTTGGTAGCGTTTAAGGCCGATCAGGTACACACCGGCACACAGAGAGAAGGCTCCCGCACTGATCGCAATAGATGTAAGGTCGATGGCGATCCACAGACCCCAGGGCACCAGGTCGGTCAGGTTGGTCACTGACAGACCTTTCCAAAAGACGATCAGGCCTGCCACCACGCCTGCCCCGATAACCAGACATAAAAAGACCACCCACCCTAGCCAGGGAGTGAATTTTGGAAGTTTGAGGGCAAGTTTCTTCATCATTGTTAGGCTCCTTGAGGTTCAGATGGCAGATAGTAAACCCGCGGGGAGGTGCCCAGGTCAATGCGCAACTGATAAGATACACGTTCACGCAGCAATTTACTGACATTTGATTCGGGATCCTTCAAGTCACCAAAGAAGCGTGCACCCACCGGGCAGATCACAACACAAGCCGGTGTGGCGCCCTCATCCACACCGGGGGTCAGGCCAAGTTCGAGTCCTCGGTCTATCCGCTGGTAGCAGAAGGAGCACTTCTCCACCACACCCCGGCCGCGGCGTTCGACTTCGGGTTGGCCCCATTCCGGGACAACCGGATTGGGTTCGGTGAAGGCTTTCCAGTTGAAGGCCCGGGCATTGTAGGGGCAGGCCGCTTCGCAATAACGGCAGCCGATACAGCGATCATAATCCATCATGACAATTCCATCCGGGCGGTAGTAACTGGCTTTTACCGGGCAGACATCCACACATGGAGCCTTGGCGCAATGCATGCAGGGGCGGGGGATGAAGACATCTTTTCCGTCAATATCTTCGACTTGAATGACCTGATTCCAGGAAATATCCTGAGGAACATCGTTGTGTGCCCTGCAGGCCAGGGTGCAATATCCACAGCCGATGCACTTGGACTGGTCGATGACCATTGCCCACTGGTGGGCGCCGACCTCACCGCTGGAAGCTTCGGCCCGATCAATCATGCGCAGACCGGTCAGGGCAGTCACACCCACGGCTGTTATCTTCAGAAAATCTCGCCGGTTGAAATTATTCTCGGTCATTTTTAGTCTCCTTGGAATTGTTCGCACGGCGGTACCAGCGTTCCAACCAGGGGGAGAGCACCATGCCGCCTGCCAGACCGATCAGTCCAGCCAGACCGGCATATCCCGCCGGGCTAACAGGGGAGGGGGTTTCAGTTTTTGTGCCACTCCCGGATTCTTCCACTACCAGGGGGGTCACAGTGGATTCAATGGGAATAACAGTTGTGTCTGCGGGTGCATGCATCTGATCAGCATGGCAGCTTGTGCAGGTGGACAGATTGGCAGTGAAGCTGTGATCTGGCATGGTATGGATCTCATCAGAGGATGAGTCACCCAGGTGGCGCAGGTGGCAATCCACGCACTTGATGCCTTTCTGGCTGTGAATGGAATAGGGAAATTCCATTGAATAGTCTTTGTGGCAGTTAAGGCACAGACCGGATGCATCCATGGTCTGTCCATAATCTCCTTCAATGGTCTTCAGCGAAGCAGAGTGTGGATCATGGCAGACGGTGCAGGTCATATCGCGCTGGTAATGAGCGCTAACTTTCCACTCTTCCCAACCAAAGCGGGTGTCGCTGTGGCAGCGTCCGCATAGATCAGCGGTGCGGTAAACAGGCATGGGTTCGTTGGGGTGATCTTCAGGTGCCGGGCCGTGGCAGGCTTCACATGAGACCCCATCCTGTTGCCAGGTGGCTGTAGCTGGGTCATAACCGGTTACATGGCAGACCAGGCAGGCACCTGGTTTCCCTTGTTCCGCCCAAGATTCAGAAAAAACTGGATCCGAGTTGGCACGACCATGTGCACCGGTGAACCAGGTATTTTGAAAATCGGAGTGACAGTTGCCACATCTTGACTCAGTTGTCCCCTGTTGGGTCGTCGGTGCAACCGGGGTCTGAGGATCGGGTGTTTGGGCATTCGCCACCACCAGGGTTAAACCTGCGACCAACAGGGCGAAAATTAATGAAAGAATAAAGCGTTCCAAACGGGTCATTTCAACATCTCCTCTAGGTGTAGAAGGTTAATCCCCTACCGGCAGGGGTGCTTGCCTGAAGACATCACAACCCAGGCAGGTTTCTTTTAAAATGCCTTGCTCAGTTCGAAAGAACTGCCAGCAAGGGCTTGCGGTATGTTTTGCTGCAGGACAGGCCTTCATTTGCTCCTGGCTGCAATTTTTTACTTCCCAGCATGGTTTCGAGTAGGCTGCCACTGGAACCAAAAGGTTCTCTCTGGCTTCAGCTTTCCAACGATTATCCAGCCTGCGCAGGAAGATTATTACGAGGGCTGTTACTGCAATGGGTAACCCGATCCGCAAGACCAGACCGATAACTATTGACAGCAACACGTTCCAATTTTCCATTAGGCGCCTCGAAAATTGCCTAAATCCTGATTTCTGCGCCTGACGACCTCTCCAAGAGTCAGCAGCACTGCTGCAGGGACCCCTATTCGTAGAACTGTGAGAAGGGCGACTATCAAGGCATTCAACATGGCGAACCTCCTTTCAAATTTGGGTGTATCTTCACTCTTAATGTACTCTTTTGAACCTGCGCAGCCTATTCGGCAGGTGACCAATCTTTGTTATGGGAATTTCCACCCATGACTGAAGTGAAATAATGGGTTAAATATGGTATGCACCCCATAAGTCCCGATCGATATTGGGTGATTGTTGAGCTGCATCGCCCAAAAAAACAGCCTGCCGGGAAAAACCCAGCAGGCTGAAATAATCAGTGAATTTTTTTGAAATTAATTTGGGATGGCTCTTATAGCCGGTCAGGCCTTAATGATGCCCTTGCGAATGGCATAACGTACCAACTCGGCGCGGGAATGCAGGTTTAATTTGTGCATGATGTTTTCACGATGACGGGCTACCGTCTTGGGACTGATGACCAGCACACTGGCAATTTCATCATTATTTTCGCCTTCCACCAGATACTTCAAAACTTCCTGTTCCCGGTCTGTCAATCCGTCCAAGCTGGAGGCTCCATCAATGCTGTGTTCCTGGGCCAGGTAATCTTTTACCAGCAGCTTGGCCATGGAGGGATACAGATAAACTTCGCCTTTTGCAGCCGAACGAATAGCTGTCAGCAATTCTTCTGGTGCGGCCCGCTTGGGGACATAACCACTGGCACCCGCATCCAACATGCGGAAGAAGTATTCTTCGTCCTCGTGAATTGTAAGAGCCACAACAGCCATATTGGGATATGCACTCTTGATCTTCTGTGTAGCTTCGATACCCGACATATCGGGCAGACCAATATCCATCAGAACCACATCCGGATTCACCTTCCCAACCGCTTCCAGGGCTTCACGGGCGGTTCCAGCTTCACCCACGATCTGCACATCATCCTCATTGGCCAGCAGCATCTTTAATCCGGTCCTGACAACCTGGTGATCATCAACCAGGAACAGGTGTATCTTCATCCAGCACCTCCGTTTCCATTGCAGCAAAAGGAATAAATGCTTCCACGCTCGTGCCTGCACCAGGGTGCGATTTGATAGTGAGTTTTCCACCCAACAGGCTGGCACGTTCTTCCATATTTTTTAGTCCCCAGGAAATTCGCTGCCCGGGGAGGTTGAGGCGTGGTTCAAATCCTTGGCCATCGTCAATGATTTTTACGCTGACTCCATCAGCTTCAAAAGTCAGATAAATTTTGGCGTTTTCAGCGACTGCATGCTTAACCACATTGGTGAGGGCTTCTTGCACAATACGGAACAGGGCTGTTTTGGCAGCAGGTGAAACAGTATGTTCCTGTCCCCGGATCTCAACATGAGTTTGCAGCCCAACCCGTTCGTGTATGACATTGGCGTACCAGCGCAGAGCAGCCGGCAATCCGAGATCATCCAGATGCGAGGGACGCAAGTCGGCGATCAGGCGCTGCAGCTCTGTCAGGGAATGGGTTGTCAGGCTTTCCAGGTGGCGCAGGGTTTCCTGTGCCCGTTCGAACACCGCATTTGATTTCAAGGAGGTTGAAAGACCACGCAAGCCCATGCCAATAGCCGTCAGTGCCTGTCCAGTCTCATCAT
>Ga0154492_127_pt1 | contig 20089 bp, 19 predicted proteins | sample RifGroD2_FD_115971 | JGI IMG/M metagenome (GOLD analysis project Ga0154492, IMG submission 115971) | Chloroflexi bacterium GWD2_49_16
TTTTATGGTTTGGTCACCTTTAAGGATACTTCTGACTCACCTCTTTTGTTAAGGTTCAGTATTTTACAGAAAGAATGTTACACCAACTTGGAAATTATAGCATATTGATAGTTTTCGGTTACTACATCGTTATTTGAACTCTATTATTGCTATTGAAGGATGATTCCATAAAAGCAAATACACGGAATTATGGAGGCTGTAGTAATAAATACAAACTCCTCCAATCTCCTGGTCATTTATTCAAAAAAGGTTTGGCGATTCTTTGACATTAAGATGTATCTCGGCTAAACTAAATAAATGATCTCTTGGAATCTCCGTGATGGTGAGTATGTGGGGTGTTTTGCGGGCTTTGCCCGCAAAACACCCCACATCTTCCTTTTACAGCGGCAATTCCCAATGAGCTAAATAAATTCTACACCCGGAGTTAGCTATGGACCTAGGGCAATGGTTAATTATTGGACTGTGTATCATCCTGGCGGCTTGGTATGTCATTGGCGCAATCATCAACTTCCGGCGCGCTGAGATCGTGTCCAGATGGTTGCAGGATGGATTGGATGAACTTGGTGAATTGGGCGGTGAAGGTTGGTTAACCGCGCTTCATACCGCTGGCAGACTGGTCATCCGGGACGGTCGGCCTCCCTTCCAAACTGTGGAATTACTTTTCGCGCTTGAATCTCGCGAAAACCTCCCGGTGTGGGTGTTTCGACACCTGATGGGCCGGCGGGATGAACTTTACCTCCGCATTGAGTTACGCTCCGTTCCCAAAATGGAGATTGAAGTAGTGAGACGTAATCGGCAGAAAGATTCGGATGAACTTTATGATATCACCTGTTCCGGTAAAAAAAGCGAGGCGCTCGTGGGTCGATTGAATGGTTTCCTAGCCAAATATCCAAGTGCCATCTTAAAGCTTTCGCTCAAACCAAAGAAACCACATCTGCTTATCCGTATTAATCTTGATGATCTGCGCTCTGGCGAGTCTCGCAAGCTTTATAGTGCCCTGCGTTCCTGGTTGGAGTGACTTTCCAAGCATTCGAATACGAATAATAATCCCGTTAACTTGTTGTGCCGGGATTATTATTCGTCTAAGTTTTAAAACATACTCCTACCAAGTTTACCCCTAATTTTCAGCAAATAGCAAATCTGCCATTCTTTTGAGCATAGCCGTGTCGCACACCTCTGTCTCTAAGAGTGGCAGGATAGCCCTTACTTGACCGTCAAATTCATTCCAGATTGTTTGCATGTGCTCTTCCTGCATGGCAACGCGGTTCTTTACAAAATCAGGCGTGTCTTGTTTAACACTGTCCTTATCGATCAGCATATTAACGATCACACCACCGACAGGGATATTAAATTCTTTGAACCAGCCAATAAAGCGGGTGATGACCGCAATCGGCAACGCTTCTGGCAGAGTCACGAAGAAGAAGGAAGTTAGGCTATCATCGGTCAACAATTCCTTGGCGTTGTGCATGCGCTCACGCAAGTTGAGCAGGTATCCCATCAACGGGTCTTTTTCCTTCTTTTTCTTGCTATAAGAAAGCAGATCCTTTAAGGATGCGGCTTCTTCACGGCTTTGCACCATTTTGTTGACCCACATTTCATACACGCTTGACATGCCCAGCAAACGACGGGCGTTTGCTGTCGGCGCGGTATCGAAGACATAGACCTCGTACTCATCATCGAACATCAAATCAATCATATTCTCAAACATCGCTGATTCTTCAAAGGCTGGGTTCATCGTGGCAGATTCAACAAATTCATCTGCTTTGGTTTTAATATCAGCGAATTTTAAGAACCATGCTATCTTCTCCCTAATTTCATTTTTTGATTTTTCGATCGTATCGTGGGTGTCGATCTCATAAGCGGTCAGGTTGGGAAAGCCTTTAACCATGGTTGGCTTGCCAAAGACATCCTGACCCAGCAGGCTGGAGAGCGAGTGAACCGGGTTGGTGGAGGCCAGCAATGTCTTTTTGCCCGATTGAGCTGCCCATAACGCGGCTGTTCCGGCCATAACAGTCTTACCAACGCCACCCTTACCACCAAAGAAAATATACTTCAGCTTGGGGTTTTGTATCATGTATTGGTACATAGATGTGTCGATCATCACATACCTCCAAACAAAGCCTTGGCTACTTCTTCGATCATCGGCAGGCCGGTGATGTCACGTTCGAATTCAGGAACGTGAGCCAGGACTTCACCAGAAAAGATCTGGTTGATTTTATTCAGGTAAGTGGTTTGCATTTCCATACGGTTGCGCAGATAAGGAGGAATGTTCTGACTGGACAGCTCTGCAGGAATGACACGGTTAACTATGTAACCACAAAGTGGCACGTCAAACTTGGCAAACAACCCCGCAGCCTTTTTGGTATCCAAGATGATCATTTCTTCCGGAGTCAGCACGAAGTAGAAGGCTGTTTTTTTCTTATCCGTCAGGATGCTGGATGAGGCATTGATGCGGTGTTTGATGTATTGCAATTCCTCGAGGATTTTATCCTCTTCGCTTTCTTGGTCACGTCTCATGACCTTTGCCACCTGGTCATATTCGGCCATTTCCTCTCGCAGACCCGTGATCTTGTCAATCCACTGGTCATAGACAGACGCCATACTCAGGTAATAAAGCGCATGACCGAGCGGTACCAGGTCATAGATGTAATAATCATAATCGCCGCTGACGACAATATCCACAACTTCGTCAAAAATGGCGCTCTCCTCCATGGCTGGTTCAGCCGCGGCAGCCTGGATATAATTCTCGATCTCCTCGGGGATCTCATCCATCCCATACATATCGCGGATCTTTTGGCGGATCTCTTCCTGGTATTCCCGGATTCGCTGGTCAGCGTCAATTTCCTGTGCATAAAGGTTAGGCATGATCATTACCGGCCCTTTGCCGAAGATATCACGCTTGAAGATATCAGATAGGCTGGCCTGTGGGTCTACAGAGAAGACAAGTACTTTATGTCCCTGTTTTGCCAGCCAGTAAGCAGTGGCGGCACTAAAGGTGGTCTTTCCCAGACCACCCTTACCGCCAAACATTATATAGCGTCTATCGGGATTTTGAGCAAATATTTCACGCATTGACATGATTGGCTCCTATGCAAGTGCGTCGGTCAGGTCTTTTTCACGCAGCATTCTCCGTTTCCAGGTGCTGACTTGTGGCACAACGTAGGGAAGCAGTCTCAAGCTATAATACGGCGGCAGAATGGGGATGCCCAACAGATCTCCCATGGTGATCAAAATGAACAGGTGTTCCATACTGCCTCGCGTCTTTAGTGCATAGCGAGCCATGTCGTGACCAGCCATGCCATACAAGACACTTTTAAAGCCGTCTAACATACCGCGTTTCTTTTCTTTATCGTCTGGCATTGCATTGTCCTCCTAAAAAAAGTTTTATATTTGACGTACTTAAGTGATTTCTTGATCGCACAAGTCTGTTAGATCGCGTTCGCGTAACATATTTCGCTTCCAACCTGAGATGTTGGGTACGACGAAGGGTAACAGACGCAGGGTGTAATAGGGTGGTAAAACTGGAATTCCTAATAAATCACCAAAGACAATCAGGATGAATAAATGCTCAAGATGCGAGCGCTCCTTATGCAAATCCCGCACCATCTCGTATATTGATGCCCCATAAAGAATATCGGCAATAGCTTTGACGGTGTTGCTGAGGGTTTGTTTAAGAGTCATATCAGGAATAAAAAACCTGTTTTCATTGAAGGATAGCGCCGGCATCCAACATAGCCTCTTCAATTTGCGGGATATTTAACCCGACAATTTTCTTTTGCCCGCTCACAATGAAACTTGGGTAGCGGTGTACGCAGTATCGGATTGCTTTAAACAGTCCCTGCAGCGAACGGGGATCCCAAATACGGATTAGAACCGAATCACCGTAACGCAATGACAGGTCAAGAATCGCTTCCAAGAAACGTTGAAAGTCAGCTTGCCAGTCTGACGGGTATTCTTCCAGGCCGCGCTGATGAGGACCTTTATCCATATCAGCCTGGGCAATCAAGGCCTCACAAGTAAGACAGAGTCCCCAACTTTCTGGCAAGGGCATTACCGCATCAAGTTGAATGAGTGTCATGGTTTTTTCCTTGCAGGCTGTGCGGCGCACTGAAAGCAAGTAAGCCGCACAGCACTGCAATTAATAACTTTAATTGGCTTTCACAGGCACTTGGGTGCGCAAGCGCATAAGTGCCTTTATGGCATCCCAGGCCAGGATGACCGCGGCGATCACCAAATAAATGGCGATAAAACCTGCCAACCAGTTACCAATTACTTTATCAATCGGCAGATCGGGTGTTGTCAAAACTTGCTTTAGTAAATTATAGGCTGTCATCAGCAGTGCAGCGATTGTGGTCACGAACATAAAGATGAATGGAATAAACGTCCACATATATTTTTTGCCATTGGTCATCAGCCATAAAGTTGCCAGCAACAATGCGAGCGAAGCCATCAATTGGTTTGCACCTCCGAAAAGAACCCAGATGCGTGCCCAGAAGCCTGTATAGATCAATAAGGCTGAGATCAGTAAAGCAACGAGAGTCCCGAAAGTTGTATTTTTGAACAGTGATACTTTATCGCCAAGGAACTCTGCAGAGGCTACCCGCATAAAACGCACTACGAGGTACATGATGGTCAAACCCATGAGGGTCAGGAAAACTGAGCCGTAGGGTAAGCCGAAGGACGTCGGAACGCCTATCTTGGCCATCATTTCACTCAGCCCAACCGCAAATACACCCGCGTTTTTGCCTGCTGCGATCATGTTTACATAACCAGCAAAGCCTTTGGTTACGCCAACACCGACGACAGCCGTCAAAAGTGACAGGATTGCCAGGAACATTTCCAGGAACATGGCGCCACCACCTACATAAAGGCTGTCAGATTCTTTCTCCAACTGACGGGCTGTTCCAGAAGAGGAAACCAGGCTGTGCCAGCCAGAGACTGCGCCGCAGGCAATGGTTACAAACAGGATTGGCCATAGAAAACCCAACGCAGGAGGTTTGGTCTCAATCCCAGAGCAATCTGCTGCTGCGCACAAATTACCACTCCAGTTGGTGAAAGCCGGGAAGTCAGAGGGAAATGCAGGGTGCCAGATTAACAAGCCAATGGTACCAGCCAAAATTCCCAAGAATACGATCCAGAAGGCTACATAGTTGATGGGCTGCGCCCAACGCCAGATGGGCAGTACCGCACCAAAATAGCAGATGATGAGCGTGACCAGGCTCCAGATGAATTGCGGGCGTGTTACGCTGCCAAAGACTAATGCATAAGTCGTGGTCTTGGTTCCATCAGCAGCTGTGGAAACAACAGCACCATTGATGGAACTAAACAGACTCTGAACCGCAGGTAATGTACCCAGCCAGATCCCAACAAAGGCAAGCACTACGGTTACGATGCTGGTCATGATGATATCCATCTTCCATTTGTAAGTCATCTGGCCAGCCAACAAACCAATGCTGATGACCAGAAGGACGCCCAGCGGAACAGCCGGGTTGGTCATCAAGTCATAGCCAACAATCTTGCCGAAAGCAGCCATGATGAGCAGCAAGTAAAAATAGATGAATGTCAACAGGATGGAGCGTGACCGTGGTGAGATGAAGCGGTATGACAGCGCCCCAAAAGATTGGCCTTCTTCGCGTACACCCAGCATAATGCTGGTATAATCCTGCACCCAGCCAATGAAGAAAGTGCCGACGATGATCCATATCAAAGCCGGCAACCAGCCCCACTGCACGGCAACAATCGGGCCCGTAATGGGTCCCAGGGCAGCAATTGATTTGAACTGGTATCCAAACAAGACATTGCGGTTGGCAGGGCTGAAGTCCACACCATCCATGTACATCTTGGCCGGGGTTGCCTTCTTATCATCGGGTTTCATGATATTTTTATGAATATTCTTGGCATAGAAACTATAACCAAGATATATCGCAGCAAAACCGATGATCAAGGTATAAACAGCATTCATGAGTAATCCTCCTCCAGTGTCGAACAAAAATATGATTAGAAAAAACACTCGATCAGGTAAGACTCAACTTCCTCTATTGCCTTACTAAGCACCACCTCCTTACGTTTTGTATTGGTGTATTGACAAACCCATTAAGCACCGTATACTAAGGCATTGGTTTTATTCAATGGAGGTTCCAATGGCTTTGCATTTCATGATTCTTTTAATCGGTTTTGCATATATTGTCCTTTTCGGCGGATTGTCCCTGCTCAGACGGGAAGGACTTTCTGCCAGGTTTGCCATCGAAGCTTTGATTTTCACTGGTCTAGCAAGCGGACTTGTGGGATTGCTGGGTTTTAAGGTTCATCCGGTATTATTTTTATTCACATTGTATCTAGTCACAATGCGGGTTCGTTTACTGGTGGATATTGGTACTCTCTTCGCCAGGAGAGGACGGTTCAAACCAGCCGAGCGCATTTATCAATTTGCTGCGCAAGTGTGGCCCGATCAAACTTGCAGCTTTGTCATCCAGGTAAATTACGGAACCATGCTTCTGCAGGCAGGAAGACTGGAAGAGGCCATTACAATGCTTAAGAGTGTTACAGAAAAATCTGATAGTGGCTTCCTAGGTGTAAAGTACGAATCTGCTGCACACTACAACCTGGCTGTAGCATACATGCGCCAAAACAAACAGGCGCAAGCTGTGCGGGAATTCAATTCAGTCTTGGACACCTGGCCATCTTCTGAATTTGCACATCAGGCTTCTACTGCTCTGGAACGCCATCAAAGGAAAAGCACCTCCGATCCTGAGAACTTGGATAAATAACCACAATTTCATTATCAAAAATAAAAAAACGCCAAAGAGCTGGAAAAGCTCAAAGGCGTTTTTGCATATCTACTCCATCAATAGGCAAATTTGCCAGCATTGAGAGTGAGAGTAAAACACATTTTTAAGGGAGGCCAAAGAATATATAGGCAACATTATCAATATGTGTTTCAGAATATTTATCTCCACAATACTATAACACATTTTATTATTAATCGTTTCTTAAATTTATGTTAATTTTTTTCTAATATTCCATTTTAATAAATTCTTCGATTCCCTTTATGATTTCACTTTCTGTGAATTGATCTCTATGGGTAAAAGCGCGGCATAGACTATATCGGTGATCGGAGTGGGAACGCCAAATTCGCGTCCTTTACTGCTGATGAACCTGATGGTTGCCTCGATTTCTGAATGGCTGCCAGCCTCAAAATCCCGCTGCATGGAAGCCTTGATGGTCAGCGAAGAATAGTCAATGAAAGACAGGGATTTTTCAATTACATCTGCGTCCAAGTCAACATTCTTGGCGAGTATAGAGACATCCGACATCCAGAGCAACTCGAAAAAATGAGGTTAAAACAGATGGGAGGTTACTCATATATTTCCTCAAGAAAACGTGAATCAGATTTTGGAAAACTAAATATCCCTTGTCAGAAGCAAGTTTCTGCTCTGTATCAAGGGAATATTTGAATCTATGGGGACGAAAAACCCGCTCACATTGTTCATGCTTGAGCCAGGTTTAATATTCCAATCCATAAAAATCAGATTACGTCTTGTTGTAGGGTTCCCCCAGGTGATTGTGTAATGCGGCTTATAGATCGGCCTGAGGCTTAAAAATCAAAAACATCCTGATCTTTCGAACAGGATGTTTTTGATTGGTTGGTTAACTATTATGGTTTTACATACACCATATAATCATAAATCCACTCACCAGCCGGGAAATCGGCAGTGCCGTCATTTATCGCCTGGTTAAAGACTGCTTTGACGCTCAAGTGATTCTCACCGCCCTGCCAGTCAGACAGAATGTTATAGAAATAACGACACTTCATGTTGCTGTCTGGATCAAATTCGAATTTGAATAACTGGTCTGCCGATACTTCCTGGTCATCCATGAAGAATTTAAACGTAATGTGCTCCCAGTTTTGATCAAATTTATCCGGTGCCGCACACCAACCATAAGCCCAGGCCAGATCTTCGGATTTTGACAGGCTGATGGTGTAAGTAAATGTTCCGGGTACCTCAAAATCAGCCGACTTATATTCCTCCCGGGCTTTATCTTCAAGGAAACTTACTCCACCCACCAGGGAGTTTTCTGCTTTGGCATTATCGGTTTCAAATTTGGGAGGAGCCACGGGTGTGATACCTGCCCCCAAAGGCAACAAAACAACATTCTCGCCGAATTTCAAGATCACGTCCTCAGTGGAAGTTACTGTTTCCAGGGTAACCGGTACGTGCAATTCGGGTTGGACACCCTGACCCTGCAGGAACAGGCTGCCATCTTCCATGATCATACGTTCGGTGGGAATTTGCATGGAAATGCCATCCGGAAGAGAGATCTGCCCATCGCCCACATCTGCCATGGTACCACTGGTGGGATACATGCCAACTACATTCATGCCGGGAACCTGGCTGAAGCTATAGGCTTCATCTTCGCAGGCGCTGGCACAGTTCGGGCTGACCAATACCACCATCTTATCAAAGGAGTATTGCTCCACGTTTGGCAGGATCCGCCCGGGGATACCCTTCTTTTCAAATTGACCTGTCGTTTCACTATAGGAGTAACCTTGTGGCATGACAATTTCCTGATCATACAGGTAAGCCGATAAGCCAATTGGATTACCCCCGCTGTTATCACGCAGATCGATGATGATGCCGGGCACTTCATTGGCTGTAAAGGCATCCAATGCACGCTTGAACAAACGGTTGAGCAGGTTCAGATCGTCATAGTAAGAAGTAATCTTCACATAACCGACACCTGAATCCAATATCTTGAACTCCACCGGTAAAAGTGGATTGGTATCCACGGCATAGTAGCGCGAGGTGCGGGTAAAGGAATCGCGCTCGGACACTGTTTTTAGATTTACAGTTTGTGCCTGCCCGCCCGGATTGGTGAAAGTGACCGCTGCTTCAGTCCCCAGTGGAGCCCGCAATAGATAGCGCACCTGTTGGTAGCGCAGATCCCAAGCCGAAGACATCGGCAATGTCCAGGGTACCACCTCATCAATCGCCGCGCTGATGGGTTTGCCATCGTACTCGGTTACAACTGCGCCCACCTGCATACCGGCATCAGCCGCCGGGCTACCATCCAGAATGAATACAGCAACCACATTGCCGTCATCCAACTCACGCAATGAAAAGCCATAACCACCCGCAGTATCCTGGTTGAACAGCTCATTGTAATAATCTGTGGAGCTCAAGCCTACGTGCCCATCCTTAAAAGCCCAAGTGAAGTCACGCATGGACAACCAGAAGGCATCTCCATCCTTGTCGGCTTCGGCTTTCTCAACGCGCGGTTTAAGCTCGTCGTATAATTTCTGCCAATCCGGTTCGATATCCGGATAGCCATTAAAAGCATAGTGCTTGCTGACAAATTCGAACATCTTGTCAAAGGCTTCACTATAGGAAAGAGAAGAATAATCCTTTACGGCAAAATCAGCCGGTTCGTACAGCATCAGATCGGGTTTTGCATCTTTGGAAACCGCGAAGGGTGACTGGTCCAGGTCCACAATGCTGTATCCAGCCTGGATGGGTGCCATAGGGTCATCTGCAGTGAACAATAATCCATCTGTTCCAAAACCAGACGGGAAGGATTGCATGGCATCCGGAGCCCAAACCACCAGCTTGCCACCGGTCACTTCGTAATCCTTGGTTCCATCCGTCTTTACAGATGCCAGGTAGCTGGGCCATCCAAAAGAACGGTCATCGCCTTCAGCATATGGCCCCCCAGAAAAATTAGGGAAATAGGAGGCTGCAAATATCTGCACACCGGTATCTGTCTGCCCATTATTGTCCACGTCGTTAAGGACACCCTGAGGTTTTTCCGGCAGGAAGATATTCCAGGTACCGGTCAGGTTGGGGATATCCATGCGCAGGAAGCCCAACACCTGGGAGTCTACAGGCAATTCCCAATAATTATCGCGCGCCACAAACCCATGCATATCCACCAGGGCAACCGCATTTTCAACGAAATAGGATTCAAAAACAAAACCATTGGTGACAGTAAAGGTACCTGTCAATTTGAAGGGTTCATCCACGACCACAACAGGCGCATCCGTTGGCCCGGTTTTGGTAGGTTGGGTAACTTCGGTCGGTTGGGTAACCACGGACGCTTTGGGACCACAGGCTGTCAAGATAAAACTTGCAATACATAACAACCCGACTAAAAATAAAATTTTCTTCATCGTTGCTCCTGTTATATAAATAATGAATTATTATACTCCCGCATGGAAACTTCTCAAAAAAGTGGGGGTTTGGGGTGTGAAAGCAAGCTTCGACAAAGTCTTCAATCTGTTTTACAATTTCAATATCCCAAAGGTTCAGGGATGAAGATGGATTTGTATAATCTGCTCAATAAACTTTCTTGAATCAGAGAAGAACACACGGTATATTTATATTAGGTGCCAACATGAAAGAACCAGTGTTTGACCCGGAAGTTGATTACGAATTACATAATGCTCACGTCGCCAGGGCAGCTGGAAATGAAGGCAGGGCACGCGTGTGCGCCCGCCGCGCAGCCGGTCTTGCCGTACGAAAATACTTTGAACGAAAAGATTTTCAACTCAATAACAAGAGTGCATACGAGCTCTTGCTAACCTTGATCAACCAACCCGGTATTCCACCCACTGCCTTGCAAAATGCAATCAACCTGACCATGCGCGTGTCTGAATCTTTTATGTTACCCACCCAAGTGGATTTAATCATCGAGGCACGCTCCTTATGTGAGCAACTCGCCAAATTGTGATCTTTTTTTTCCAAACTGAATAGTCCCCGGGAGAAAAATAACCCAGGGAACTATTTTATTTTAATACCAAGTGAATACATGGACCTTCAGGAAAATCACAAAACCAGGGGAAAACATTAATCACAGTGCAATGAACCATCCAAAAATTACCCAGTAAGACCAAGAATTACCTGGTTAGTTGGAAAAATAACCATACTTACATTTCCTTTACAAGCCTTTTATTTGTATTGACGCGGGTTGCTATAGTAATATAATGATTATGTAATAATTATTTATTAGTAATTTAAAGGTAATTAAAATATTTTATAAGTAATGAGGCACAAAATGAAAAACAAATCCATTTCCCGAAATACCCTGCGCATCTACCTGATCGCTGCGATCATCGCAGTTTCCACGGCCAGTTTGCTCCCTTTTAACGGTAGTGCAGCCTCCAATTCATACGCCAGCCAGGGTGCCATCATCCTTAATACCACTGGAAACCTGCCTGATAAGGGTATGGATGCCAGGTTGATCCATCTAAAAATGGCTGTAACCGGGCCAGGTGTGGATGTTTCTGAAGTCTCGATTTCCTATCAGCCAGTAAAAATTGCGGTAGCTGAAGGCATCAATGACATACCGGTAACCATCGAAAATAATGAAGTTTCCACCCCCATTGTAATTGAATCAGCAGCTCCTGTCGTAAATAATGATGTCGCAGATCCAGTCGTAACAGATTCCGCAGCTCCAATTGTGAATGATATCGCAGCTTCAAACCCTGGTGGAACATCCCCTGCGGGTGTCGAAACCGTTGAGGTCTCCGCACCTGTTCCAACTGTTTCCGGCTTGACTGCTTTTGCAGCCAAGGTAACCAATGGAAACAGTGGCCAGATCACGGGTCTTTATTCAGAAAACCTCTTTGCCCTGTCAGTTGTTCAACAATCCGGAGACGCTAGCTGGGTCTCAAGATCAGGAAACACAGCCACCCAGTTCAGCATGGCTTCCGGGCTCGGCTTTCTTGCTCACAACGACCTGGCCGGTTCACTATTCTTCAATCTTTACGGTGGTGCTCCCATCACAGTTGTATACGGCGACGGTCAAACCCAGTCTTATCGGGTCTCACAGATCCGCAAATTCCAGGCTCTCAGCCCGGACAGCCCATACTCCGACTTTGTTGACCTGGCTTCCGGCAGCACCCTCTCAGCCACCGACCTGTTTTACGAGACCTACGGTGTAAGTGGGCAAATGATCTTGCAGACCTGCATCGCTTCCAACGGCAACAGCTCCTGGGGACGGTTGTTCGTCATCGCCACTCCAGCAGATTGATCCGGCTTATAAACCCCACCAATAATTCAAAAAGTGGATGCACCATCTGGCGCATCCACTTTTTTTTGGAGTCTTTGATGTATTATTGCGTTGCCTGGGGATCATTATTAACTGGGAAGGCCACCACGATCAAACGATGGGTGTTACTTTCCTGCGGCCAGCAGGTCACCAGGGTCAAGCGCTCATCCGTGGTCGGCATGATCCAGCTAGCATTCTTTATCCGGACTTCGATGGATTGATATTTCTCAGGCAGCAATAAGACCAGATTGACTTTATATTCAAATACACTCTCACCTGAATACACATTAATCATATCCCCCTCCTGGAGATTGACCAGGTCTTTAAATACTTCCCCATAGGCATTGTTGTGTCCATTTAATACCGTATTGCCTGCGTCTCCAAGCAGGGCAGTAGTGTCATGCCAACCTGCAGCCCGCCTGAAAGGCACCCGCCATTGAATATAGACTTGATCGCCCAGGAATATTTGTTTGTAATGTTCCGGAAAAATCGGAGCATCCAGTTGGATGCTTGGGATTTCGAGCCGTTCGGGTATTTTTCCGATGGGCTGTGGTGGAGGTGTGACCTCAACTTGAGATCCATCCGGATTGGATATGACCTCCGTTGCAAGTGGAACGATTATCTCAGCTTGAAGAGGAGGCCTGAATGCATTCGGGTCATTCCCATTTGGACCCGCCCCCCCCGCACTCTCCAGGATGATGGTTGAATTTTCACGGACATTTTGCAGCCAGATACCCCCCAATCCTATGATCAGGAGAAATATTCCAAACAATATCATAAAATTAGAGCTGGATAAAATCTTCCGCAGTTTTAGCATAAAAAGCTTCTCGTAATAAACACCAGGTGCATTGCATGATGCCTGCACCTGGTGCTTATTAATTAACTATCAATATTTGCTATCAGGTTTACAGGTTATCTTCCTCATGCTTGCGGCCATAACCGTTCAGCACCAGGCCAAGGCCAAAGAAAGCGATGCTGGCCAGGAACAGGCCTTGTGAACCAAACCTGCCTGGTCCACCATCCACACCTGTGACAGGGATCAGCACCTGGCCTCCGGTGACCGGGATGGCAGGTGCAATACAAGCCCCGCCCACTAAGATCAAGCCGGCAGGAACCGCTGTTTGAACTCCATCTATATTATTGCAGACATCGGTCGGGACATCGGTCGGGACATCGGTCGGGACATCGGTCGGGACATCGGTCGGGACGTCGGTCGGGACATCGGTCGGGACATCGGTCGGAGTTGACTCAACACAGCCATTAGTAATAAAATTTGGGTCAGTATGTGCATGCCCGGGATAAGTGATGCCTTCAAATGTGAAACTTGGATAATAATCAGCGAGGGGGTGGGTAGAATAATGCGCATGATATAACGCATTTACGTTAGGCGATTCTGGAACATAAGCGCCACTAAGATTACGATGGCAGATCGGAATATTACCTTCCGTATCTCCCGTATCTCCAACAACAACTCGAGCCAATGCCGGTGCAGCGGGAACCGCATTCACCAGCAGGGCTGCGATCAAAAATGCGGCCGAGAGGACGTAGGCGAGTTTTCCCGCTTTTCTAACAAATCGATCATAAGTATTCATAAGGTTATCCTTTCCAACTAATGAAAAAAATTTGAGTATTTGAAAAAATATGGGGATTGATGTGTTTTTTATCATCCATGATGAATATCTCTCCTTGCGATCAGAAAAATCTAACTGCCGCTGACAGGTTTAGTCACTTCGAGTTGGTAGCCAACGCCTCGATAGTTCAAGATCAACCTCGGGCTGGTTGGATCCACTTCCATTTTTTGCCGCAGGGAAAACACAATCGTTTTCAAATGCGAGCGCGTTTTAGTATTATCTTCACCCCACAGTCTCTCTCCCAAGACTTTATAGTTGACCTTCCTGGGAGCAGACTCGGCCAGGATGGTCAGGAATTTGAACTCCCGGGGCAGCAATTGCAGCGTTTCGCCACGCAGTACAACTTCCTGGCCATCAAAGTCGATGCGCAGGTTCTCGTTTGGAAAAACTTTGATCTTCAAAGGAACAGCCTGCTCAACACGCTGCAAAACGCGGTTGATGCGGGCAATGATCTCGGGATTGTAAAATGGCTTGGATATATAATCGTAGATACCCATCTCCAGGCTGCGGACTGCATTATCCCGGTCACCGCTGGCAGACACCACGATGACGGGTGCCCGTGTGATCTCGCGCAGGATCTGGTAGATGCCCCACCCATCCACGCCTGGGATCATCAGGTCCAACAGGATGACGTCTGGGTTGACCTCGGCACATTTTTCCAGGGCAGAATTGCTGTCCGTTGCCCCGGCTACATCAAAACCCGCATGACGCAGGATCATCTTGAGCATTTCAATAAAATCCGGGTCATCATCCACGATCAAAACACGTGGACGATTTTGCTTGACGGCATAATCCAGATCTGCTCCAGGAGCCTGCTTCAATTCGGCGTCTATGTTGGTACCAACCTCATGCTGTTCAGGGTTTTCCATCGTTCTCCGGATATGCTATGAATTTTGAAAACAAAAAAAATTTACGGCTAAGCACTTTACAATCTTGTTAATTACAATTTTGTTAAGTACATAATAGCATAATTTTATAATTTGTCAACTATCAATTTTTGGTTATTTTTAATTGGCATGTAAATAACCGGTTTATATTGAACAAATAACCAACAAGTTGAACATATTGATAAAATCATCCCAAGCCTTGATAGTCAAAATCTACCTCTTCCATATTAAGAACCTACTCCCTTTACGATCATGATATTTGGCATTTCCAGGGAACCATTATTTGTCATAAAATAATATTGTAAGGTTTAGTGATATAAACATCACTATTAAGATAATGTTTATCATAATATATCACGTCTTTTGTTTTTTGCAAGGGGCAATTCAGGTTATTTTATTGTTTTTAACTCCCGTCTAAAAAGACAGAAAATGCCAACAGAAGATACCCCCCATCCTGGTTTATGGAACGAATTGGTGCCCAAATTGCATTCGTGTGCGTAAATACCTAAATTTACATAAGATTGTCTACCACTGGCATAATATTAATCAAGATCCAGCCGCGTGTGCTTATGTTGAAAGGTTAATCACAGTTTTCAAAGTGTGCCGACCATCCTTCGGCCGGATGGCTCTTTACTGGTGGAGCCATCCATAAAACAATTAAGAGACAAACTGGTTTTAAAGGATCAAACAGGGTAGATTGTTGATCTATTTGGATGGATTATACGATCTGTCCCCCAGGATTTCTCCGAAAACAGTCTTGAATTTTGGCAACCAGATGGATATTTTGCAATTAACCAGTTAATTAACAACCTCGGGATCTACGCCCTGATTGCATGGATGTGTATTTTATAGGGATAATAAACAAATTGCTGTTTTCCATGCCTGTTTTTACCTTGCATTTAAACGGTTATTACGAAAGTCAGGATAACTTCTTCCCGGATGCCAATAAATTAACCAACATACGTGCACTCATTGTTACCAATACAACTCCAGAAAGTACACCCGCCAGCATAAGAACCAAAAACTGAATATTGGTAAAATGGCCTATAAAAGCCGGTTGCTGTGTGATCTGAATACGTTGGCGCAAGGTATTAACAAATTCCGGCCGCGGTTTCACTGGCTGCAATAATCCATTCAATTTTATTTCCAATGAACCCAGGTGGTCTTTGGATGCACTGACAATTTGCTCACGAATACTCATTACTTGCTTCTCCTGCGATGCCATTTACCAGCCTTTGTGTCTGAAGGCAGATCAGCTCTTCACTTTTACCATTCGATCATTCATCAGCCGGCTCCTCATTAATCTCATCCCGTAAAGATAACAGGGTGCGATGATAAAGGCTTTTTACCGCACCTTCACTGCGCCCCGTGATCTGGCCAATTTCAGCATTGGACAAATGCTCAATAAATTTAAGGATCAATAAATTTTGCCGGTCTGGTGTTAATTTATGGATAAGGCGTAACAGATTTTCACGTTCTTCCGTATGCAACAGGGTTTGCTCGGGAGCATCACCCTTGTACCTGATGGTGGGCACCTCGGTCAGCGGAATTTCCTGCTTGCGACTCCGGTCACGATGCCAGTTGGCTACCAGGTTATGAGCGATCCGATACAGCCAGGCCGAGAATGGAACACCCCGGTCACGGTAGTTATGGATATGATGAAGTGCTCTATAAAAAACCCGCGCGGTGATATCTTCAGCGTCATGTACATTCCCGGTACGATAGTACACATAGTTAAAGATTCGGTCGACATAGCGTTCATAAAGATACCCAAAAGCATCCCGATTGCCCTGCGAGGCTTGCACTAAGATTTCGTTCTCATCCAAATCCGGCACTTATTCACCTTACCGGCAGGGTTCGTAATTAATAACCCCGCCGATTTTAATTAGTTTCAAACCGAGTATTTTCTCAATATGTAAGGGAAGATGGGGGTTGTGGGCGGCAAAGCAGGTCCACAACCCCCGCTCCCCGATTTATTGAGATCATACCAAATTGAGTATAACATGGTTGAAATAAATGCTGAATAAATTCCACCATGCTACCTGAATTGATTCTTGCTGGTTGTGTTATCGCCAAGAGCGCATACCCCATAGCTGCCCCCCAGTGTTGAAAGGCCTTCAGAAGGAGGCCTTTCCCCGACAAAATGAGGTCGCCACAACTGCAAAATTTCCCTCTTGATGACCTTACCAGAATCAATTTTTATATTCGACATGACAAATCCAAAACCAGGCGAATCTTGGAAATGCAATCGACCCCAGTGGGTTAAAGCGCAGTATAATAAGTGTACTGGGGATGCCAGGCTTCGACGGAGGAGGCTGGTCCCGGAATGCGAGCCGAGTGGTGCCGATCTCGTTAAACCAGCACACAAACTTAAGTGCCAACCGCACTTCCTACGCTGCAATGCCCCTCGCCGCCTAGGCGATGGCGTAACAGCCGGTCTCAATAGAGGCCGCGTCCGCCGCTCCCGTACTCCACCGGGTGAGTGGATCGGGCGAAACAAAGGTGGAGTGCCGCACCGGATGTCGCTAAAAGTGCGAAAGAGGACTTTCGGGTCCAAGCGGCTGGTTGAGGGCAATCCTTGCCGACTGGGATACCTTCGATGACACAGATCAACCGGCTACGCTCGTAGATTTCCGTGGGTCGAGTCTTTCGGACGCGGGTTCGATTCCCGCCATCTCCACCATTTTCCCCATTATGCCGAAAAGTCGCACAGGCTTTTCGGCATATCCTTTTCATCATTCCCTGCGTTATGAGGTACAATTTCCACACATCATGTGTGGAAATTATTCATGTCACCCAAAAAATCCTTATTCTTCTTTCCGCTTCTTTTCTTTTTAATCCTGTTAAGTGCATGTGCACCGAATTCTGAAGGGATCGTCCTGGTGCCTACCACCTCCAGCGCCATCCCGCCGGATTGGATTCCCACCAGTACGCTGCCAACCCGGACTGCACTCCCCTACCCTTCTGCAACTCTGTCTCCAACAGTAACTCTGTCCCCTTCTGCCACACCCACTCAAACGGTATTGGCAGAACGCATTCCCATTATTGAATACCATAATCCATCTTTTCGCCTCAGTGATGAAGTCATGATGACACCCGAATGGTTTGAGGCTCAAATGCAATGGTTGTCAGAGAATGGATACACAACTCTGAATGCGGCACAGCTGGTTGATTTTCTGAATGGTGGAGCCTATCCACAGAAATCTGTCGCCCTGTCTTTTGACATAGGCGTGGCCAGTCATACCGAATACTCTGAAATTGTTATTCCAGCCTTGAGAAAGTACGGGTTAAAAGCTATCTTTTTCCTGGTTGCCAACACCAACCTTATCGGGGATGAATGCAATCAGGGAGAACTTTATTGCTGGTCAGAACTGCGCAATTGGTCTGACGAAGGCCTGATCTCGGTTGAATCGCATGGCATATGGCACCAAGACTACAAGACTCTGGATGCAGCCACCCAGAAGCAGGATGCCGGTCTATCCAAAAGCCTGATCGAGTCAAATATCGGTCAGCCTGTCCTGGGGTTTGCTTATCCGTATGATTCTATCAGCCCCCAGACCATAGCGATTCTCAAATCACTTGGATACCAGTTTGCAGTGGGAGGTTATACCCGCCATGACCGGAGCGTTTTGCTGGGAGATAGTGAGCGCTATTACCTGCCGCGCGTCTACCCTTATTCAAACCCAAATGTTTACCCACGCTTGAGCACCACCAACGGCAAGACATTTGAACAAATGGTCCAGGATCAAACCAGTTTGATCGGATTACCCACCCTGACCGCCACCCAACCTGCCACCATCAACCCATCACCCACCCACACCGGTACTCCGGTTGCATCTACGCCTGCGCCCAACTCTATCGAGATCACATCCGCCGCGGAATACTTAAGCATGTGTAATTTGATCGATCAAACCATAGACCCGGTTTTGAGAGTCTACCAATTGAACCACCTTGTCTTTCAAATAGATCTCAGCCCGGAGACGCAGGCTGCCCTGCCTGCCCCGGTCAAATTGATTCCTTCCTGCAATATACGCCCCATCAATCAGCCCCGTGCCATCATACTGCACGGCACACGAGGCCCGCTGTCGGGTGCCATTACAACCTTTCAAAAAATGGATAACTCCAGCGCCCATTACATCATCGATCGGGATGGGACGGTATACCAGGTGGTGCCCGAAAATCTGGGATCCTACCATGTCAGTTGTTATGGCTTGCGGGCTAATTGTGTGACATCCTGTCCGATTTGTGATGACGCCAATGGCAAATTTGTTGAACCAGCCACTCAATCCATTGGTATTGAACTCGTAAACCAGGGGACAGTTCTTATAGATTATTCATTGGGTCCCGTTTATGAAGATTACAGCATGTCATTCAATTATCGTTACTGGGAGGATTATCCGGAAGCCCAAATCAAATCCCTGGTCTTGCTGGTGAATGATATTCGCAGCCGTTGGAACATCCCGCTCGGTATGGTCATGGGACATTACCGCATCAACACCAACTCCGACCCGGGACCTGCCCTCAATTTATTCTGGGACCGATATGGGAATCCACCCCGCCCGGCCATCTTCCCAACTCCCTAAAATGGATGGTAAATGAAATCCAAACTTCCACCGATCATTCCTCTGGTTGTCCTATTCATCTTTGGACACGCCTGCAGCACTCCCACCCTGAGCCTGCCATCAACGTCCAGCCCATCAACTGCCATCCCTTCGCCAAGTCCAACACCAAGCCCTTTGGCCAGTCTGGAATCGGGAGAGCCTGTTGCGCAGACCCCTGTCCCAACAGTACCTGTCGAGGCAACCCCCACTCAAATTCCAAAATACTTCACGGAAGAATGGGAAGGCAAAACTACGGATTGGAGCTGGTTCTCCACCCGTGGGGATGATAACCTGTGGGATGTATACAATGAAGCCGATGTCCTGGTTTTCTCCCTGACAGGTAAAAATACCTATGCTTATTTCATTTACAACCCCTGGGATTATGAAAATGTACAGGTTAGCACTCAAATTGAGGTTCGCAGCATAACACAAAGTACCACGGTAATCGTTTGTGATTACTCGGATACGGTAGGATGGTATGAATTTAATATTGGTACCAATGGTTTATGGGAGGTCCGGGCTCACGACACCCTCGGGAATACCGGTTATGTTTCTCTTATGAGTGGTGGCTCCAAAGCTATTCACACTGGAGAAGGAGTGAACGAATATTCAGCAACCTGTATTGGTAATCACTTAACCCTTTCCATCAATGGAACCCAAGCTCTCGATTTTACAGACGAACTCATGAAATTCAGTCAGGGAAAAATCGGTATCGGAATTCTTTCTAACTCTCAAGTCCCGATATTGGCTGAATCCGCCTGGGTGAAGATCAGCCAGCCATAATCTCCAATTCACTCCATAAAAACAGTTAAAAATCAAATATCAAATTCGAGAGTGTTGAAAAACAAGTGACAAAATGGTTGGTTAATTGACGGAAGGGGAAAAATTTAATACAATTGGAGCAACCATCAATACAGGAGAGTTG